>Ga0233427_10001194_pt1 | contig 29137 bp, 3 predicted proteins | sample SI_118_April2016_5_FD_179885 | JGI IMG/M metagenome (GOLD analysis project Ga0233427, IMG submission 179885) | Seawater microbial communities from Saanich Inlet, British Columbia, Canada - SI_118_April2016_100_MG | ecosystem: Environmental > Aquatic > Marine > Inlet | place: Canada: British...
AGCGCAGTTGAGTAATGTTGAAAAATTATTAGCTGCGAATTCCTACCGTAGTAAAATTGCTTTAACTGCAGAGCAAATAGCGCAGTTTAGTGAAATTGATACTTCATACTACGGTAATAATCCGCCATCTTATTGGACGAGCGGTTTTACGTCTTACAAATCAGCAGCCATCGTCCTTAAACCATCTGACACCCTTGGCGAACTGTTAGATTACACCAGTGCCAACTTAGATCTTTCGGATTCCCAGTACAGCAGCTTTAAACTGCCTTATATTGAGGTGATGGGTTATACCGTCAACATTATGGCAGGCGATAATGCATTATACCTCAAGGCCGACATCGGCGACGACGTGCTGCAAGGCGGCTTGGGTAACGACTACCTTGCGGGTGCAGCAGGCGATGACACTGTCTCTGGCGGTGCTGGCGATGACTACCTTTGGGGGCAGGCTGGCAATGATCAATTGTCCGGTGGTGCAGGGGCCGACACCTTGTATGGCAATGAAGGCAACGACACCCTAACGGGTGGTGATGGCGACGACTTATTGCAGGGTGGCGCGGGTAACGACACCCTTACCGGTGGAGCGGGTGGGGATAGGCTAAAAGTAGAAGCCGGTGTGGACACTTATGCTGGTGGCGACGGCAACGACATTTTTGAACTCACAGAATATCAAGGTTCGGGCACCATAAACGGCGGCGCTGGGGTTGACCAAATTCAAGTGAGTAAAGATTATGATCTCACCCAATATGACATTAGTAATGTAGAAAAAATTGTTCTTTATGGCCGAGCCAATGTCAAAATTACCGCCGAGCAGTTTGATGCCATCACCATAGAAATAGATGACTCGGCCACCCCAGAAGCGCAGTATTCCATTGTGATGGCCAGCGCCGGCAGTGTGGATTTAACCACCTTGCCCAGTGTTTTGGGTTTAGAAGGTAGTAGTGGTGACGACACCATTATTGGCAATGATCTAAAAAATAACCTTAGTGGAGAAGCCGGTGCCGATACTATTAGTGGCGGCTTGGGGCGAGATGTCCTATACGGCGGCGCAGGCCCAGACCAGCTGTTTGGCAATTCCGATAACGATCAGCTTTACGGCGGTGTAGGCCAGGACACGCTATCTGGCGGCGACGGTAATGACTACCTGCAAGGTGGCGCCGGTAAAGACATCATAGATGCTGGTGCCGGTGACGATACGGTGTTGGTTTATTTTAGTGCCAATTCTAGCCACTTGAATGACTGGACGAATGACAACGTATATAGTCATAATCTCAATCAGTATTCGCTTAAAGACCAGATTGACGGTGGTGCCGGTGCAGACGTGCTACGTTTTGAGAGCCAATATGTCTATAACGACTACCTTCTAGACACCACTAGCGCTAGCTTCTCATCTATAGAGACAGTTGAAATCGGCACTGCTTCACTTATTCGGTTTACTAACAATCAGCTGAATCAATGGTCTGGCACCAATATCGTTGTTAAGGCAACAGACGCACAAACTTACGATCCATCAAACCCCATAGGCGATACTATTCGCAATATTTACCACGAATTTGATTCTGCCTTACATTCTAGTTTTTATGTAACAGAATATAACGCAAACAATATTATTGAAGCGAACTATGACTCAACTAACGCCATTGCGGACTACTACGAAAAGCTAGCCTTTTCCCCCTTACTCATCGAAGGCAGTGGCACTCTCGAAGTCTCCAGCTTATGGCAAACCCAAAGGTACCTGTTCGAAGCCAGTAGTGACATTGACGTTACAGTAGACTCAGGTAATGGCTTAGATAACCATTTTTGGTTTATGGGCGGGGCATCGACTTTGGTTGCCGGCAGTGGTGATGACTTCATCTACGGTTCGGCCGCTGCTGAAACCCTTGCCGGCGGTGCCGGCAACGACGTTATTAAAAGTTATTTAGGTGCCGATATAGTCCACGGCAATGGCGGCGACGACCGTATTGAGTTGGTGGCCCATAGTGCGGCTGCTCAGTATTACGGCGACGCGGGTGATGACACCTTCGAATTTAAAAACTATACCTCGTTAGCTAATCAAACTTGGGATAATAGTGCCAGCGCTCAAGTGGATGGGGGTTTAGGTAACGACACCCTCACCCTAAGCACTGGCGATATTAACTTATCTAACTATACGTTTACCGGCATTGAAAATCTTAAAATCACCCAAAATGGCGTGTACATTTTACCTAAGGTGTTTTTGGATAGCTTAAGTGCCAGCGATATTCGTTATTCTGACGGCGCCGATCAGGTGTCCTTGTTGGGCCAGCTCACCTCTGCCTCTAGAGTGGATTTGTCGAGTGAAACCTCAAACCAAGGCGTGGCAGGTTCAGACGACAATGACGTCATCATTGGTGGTAGTGGTGATGACTTATTATTAGGCAATGCAGGTAACGACAGCCTAAGTGGTGGTGCAGGTAACGACACATTATATGGTGGCAAAGGCACTGATACTCTTGTAGGTGGCGCAGGCGATGATACCTTTATTACTACGGTGGATGAGTTTGTTGCCCAAGGGGAATACGTCCCTCAGTTAAATGGGTTCAGAATTGACCATAGATTCCAACATTTGTTGACGGTGGATAACATTGAAGGTGGTGCAGGTTTCGACACCCTTAACTTACACTTGGATAATAAGGCCTACCAACACGAAGCTGTTTATTTTACGGCAGCTTCAGTGGTTGGCATAGAAACTGTCGATATAGTTGGGCAACCCTATTATTTGCGGTTGTTGGTAGATGCTGCGGCTTGGAATTCTGTTGCTGATTGGCAGTTAGATGGCCGTGCTGGTATTTATAATAACTTGTATCTTTTAGGTGATGGTAGTGATGTTAACTTTGCAGCCCTAGGCAGTGAATTTAACACCGAAGGTCAATCTGTGTATCTTAAAGGCCAGTTTGGTGAAGTAGACTTAAGCCAATTAACGGCTACGGTAGACAGCTTTCAAATAGATCAGGTTACCAGCATTGTAGGCTCTAGCGCCGACGATACGGTTAGTGTTAGAGATACTAGCCTAAACTTTACCGGTGCCGCTGGTGATGACCAGCTTAAAATATACGGCAGTTGGGGCAGCCAAATAACTGGACGTTTTGACGGAGGCAGTGGCCAAGATAGCCTTAGTTTTCTAGACGCTAGTGGTCAAACAATTGACCTAACCCAGGTTGATTTTGTCGATTGGGAAAGTGTAGAAACGGGTTCTGCCGCAGCAGTAGTAGTAACTCAAGCCCAAGCCAGTGGTTTAAGTTTTAGTGGTAGTGGTAGTGTCTACACTAAGGTGTCAGGTGTGTTGATTGGTACTGATGGTATTGACAACTATAGTGGAGATGGTAGCGGTCAGTTTAAACCTGGAGCTGGCGATGATGTTTTGTCTAACCTTGACACGGTGCTTTATACGGGCAAGCAAGAAGAATTCACTATTGCACGCAATGCTGACAATCCTTCCCAAGTTACCGTGGAGCATTCCGGAGGCGACAGCTCCCAGGGCACCGACACTCTCAATAATGTGCTTAATTTATCTTTTAGTGACGGCTCCAACTATGTTATTGATGATCATCAAAGTCAGGTCACCAGTAATACTAGGGACTTGGCTTACGATGAAGTACTCACGGCTAATTTTGAGCATCGAAACGATGTGGATGTATTTACCGCGACCTTAGAGCCTTCATCACCGATTCGGTTTGAAAGTAATGCTGGTGATACTGCGTTCTATATTCAGGCATACGACGTCGCCACACAACAAACTTTGTCGTTCAAAAATATTACATATTCAGGAACGAGTTCTAATTTATACCTTCCAAACTCAGGCGATTATCTTGTGGGATATGACACTGCCAGTGGTTTTAAGCTATTCCAGGGGGGTGAAGTTCAATTGAGGGTTGCCCCAAGTTACTGGACTTGGGGCGAGCAAACTTCCCAAGCATACACTTTCAGTATGAAACTGGTGGATGACTACACCGCTAGTGAATCTACCCGGGGTGAAATGGATCCCACCCAAGGCTATATCACTGGCTACATTGGTGACTTAGATGATGTGGACTGGATCAAAACCGAGCTAGTGGCCGGCACTACTTATGTGTTTGATGCCATGGGCCAAGGCAGTGGCGAAGGTACCTTAGCAGACCCTCAATTGAGCCTGTACAAGGCTACAAATATAGGCCATACGGTTACCACCATTAATACGGGTAACGGCACGGGTGCAGATGATCAATTACAATATTATGCGGCAGAGTCGGGCACTTACTACCTGGCTATTGAAGATGCCAGCGGGCTTTACAAAGGCTCTTATAAAATCCAACAAAAGAGTTTAGATCAACAGTCTGCAGATCACGCCACTACTGGGCGAATTGAATTTAATGACTTAGGCATTGGTAAAGTGCTGGGTGAAATTAATGAGCTGGCAGACCGAGATTGGTACAAGGTTCAACTGGAAAAAGGCTTCGCTTATAAAGTTGAAGCGGTAGGCGCGTCCACCAATGAAGGCACCTTGTCAGACCCCTATGTGGAAGTGCGTTCGGCTACGGGTATTCTTCTTAAATCTGCGGCTACAGGCGGCAGTGGTACTAATGCTCAGTTGTATTTTCAGGCTCCAGAAGATGGCGCCTATTTTATAGCTGCAGCGGCTTCAGGTAACGCGGGTAAAGGCACTTATCAGCTGCGAGTAGCCGGTATTGCCGACGATTTTGAGGGTGGCCGCTCCACAACAGAGGTGTTAACTATTGGTGAGCCTATTGACGGACTCATTCACGTCACCAATGATTCAGATTGGTTTAAAGTGGGTTTGTCGGCTGGCGAAACTTATCTTATTAACGCCATTGCAGACCGTTCTGCCTCGGCTGCTTTAGACCCGCTACAAGACCCATTTGTGGCCCTGCGAGATGTGAACGGCCGTATTATCAGCACCAACGACGACAGTAACGGCAGCTTCAACGCCCAGTTATTTTATACCGCCACTGAAACGGGTATTTACTTTGTTGAAACTAAAAGTGCTTTTAAATACGACACAGGTGCCTACCAGCTTAGCATCGACTTAGCGCCAGCCGATGACTATGCTGATAGTCGGGGTGATCAGAGTACCGACATTGGTGTATTAACAGCCAATAGCAGCTTAACGGGTGCGATACAGACTCCTGGCGACATTGATTGGTTTTCTGTAGAGCTAGACAGCAATGTAACCTACAAGTTAGTGGTTAATGGCATTAGTGATGGTGGCGGTACATTGCTGGATCCCTCTTTACGTTTATTCGATCAGGCTGGGAAATTTATAGAATATGCCGATGATGGCGGTGCAGGTACTAATGCATTAACCTACTTTGCCCCTACTAAAGCGGGTACTTATTATTTAGCGGCGGCGTCAGATGATGGTAAGTCTCTAGGTGATTACACCATTAGTGCAACTGCAACAGCCCTAGTAGCCGACGATGTGGGTGATAGCGTAGGCACAGCTACAGCTATAGATATAGGCTCTTCATTTAGCGGTAACTTGCTTACCCGTGGTGATCAAGATTGGTTTGAAGTGGATCTCACAGCAGGGCAACGATACGTATTTAAACTGCAAGGCGCAGCCACCGGTGGCGGTACTTTGGCCGATCCTTATATGGAATTACGTTCGTCTTCTGGTATTTTGCTAGACAGCGATGACAATGGCTCATGGCAAAATGATGCAGTAATTAGCTATAAGGTGTCGACTACTGGCACTTACTATGTTGTTGCCAAAACTCAGATTAGTGATGATACCGGTACCTACAATTTCACCACACGAGCCCCAGATGACCATGGCTCAACCATTGCTGACGCTACTTTAGTTACTTTGAATAACGCCGTAGATGGTGCAATTCAATGGTCTGATGGCCGCTTTGGTGGTAAAGCTGATAAATTTACTAATACTGTGGTTGATAGGGATGAGGACTGGTTTAGTATTCAATTGAATGAAGGTCAGGTAGTGACTTTCTCAGCCACGCCCACTGATGTTAAAGGCTTAAGCAGGGCCTTAATTGAAGTCCTTGACCCTTTTGGCACACCCCTAGCAAGAGGTGATGGTAAGGAAATAGACGATGGTGGTGCTATGGCTACCATTAAAGCCTCTAGCAGTGGTTTGTATACAGCTAGGGTTGTTGATGGCGCTGGTCACACAGGTGCATATCAGTTTAAGGTAGTGAGTGGCGATGCCAGTGACGAAGACAGCGCGGGCCCTGTGCAGTTATTGTGGGGCGATAGCAATGAAACCATGAAGTTGGGCAAGGTTGCAGTTGCTGGCGACGAAGATAGTTATACTATCGATCTGGCGGCTAACCAAACCTATCGTATAGAATTACTAGGCGTGAGAGATGGCATTATGGCGCCGATCGAAGACTCACAACTTGGCTTGAGTTGGACAGCAACTACTGATGGCGCAACAGCCGAAGAAATCACCAGTAATCAAAACCCTGCAGGCACCGTAGACCGCATGGCTAATGCCCTGTTTAGCTCCGAAACAGACGGGTCTATGGCTATCATAGTATCGCCAACTAGTGCTCAGGATACCGGCCAGTATGGCTTAAGGGTGATCAATTTAGGCCTGCGTGGAGGTGACGAAGCCGTTGATCGTGTCACTGATTATGACTCTAGCACCACTGCACCTATTGTTCTAGGTACTAGCTATTCTGCGGCTATGCAAACAGCAGAAGATGTTGATTTAGTGGCCATGAATTTGCAAGCAGGCCAGCGCTTTAGTGTTAGCGTTAAAGGCTATGCAGCGGGTGAAGGCACCCTGGCTTATGCCCATGTAAGCCTACTGAATGAAACCGGGTCTACCATTGCTAGTGGTTACTCTAACAGTGAAGGCATTGCCTTTGCCGAAGCTAGCGTGATTGATTCTGGACGCTACTTTATTCAAATTGACGCAGCGGGTATTGAGGGTAATGCGGGCACGTATTTAGTAGAAACCCAAGCCTTAGACGCCAGTGCGGCGAGTGATGACATTGTTGATAATTTACTGACACTTTCTAGCGTAGCGCCGGGCCAATTATTAAAAACTAACATCGATTTTGATGGTGACGTGGATTGGGCAAGAGCCACCTTAAAAGCCGACACTAACTATGTGGTTGATGTGCTAGCAGCGGGTGCTGAGCTAGGCACTCTTAGCGACGCCGCCTTGCAGGTATACGATGCCAACGGTGTGTTGCTAGGCAGTAATGCAGATTCGGGTGCAGGGCTGGATGCACGTTACAAGCTGAGCGCTGGAGCAACCGATGAAGTAGTTTACTTTGCAGTTGCCGGGGCCGATGGCGCTAGCGGCAGTTACCAATTGCGCTTGCGGGAAATGTATACCGGCGAGTATGACCCACTAGCCCAACAGCAGTGGTACAGCGATAGCTTGCACGTGTCGGATTTAGGTGGCGAATATACCGGCGCCGGAATTACCGTGGGTATTATTGACGACGGTTTAGATTATGCTCATCCTGACTTAGTTAACCAAGTGGACTTAGGTATCGATTACGATGCCCAATATCACTCCAATACTGGCGAACATAAATGGCCACCATTACCGTTTAAACCTGAAGATTTTCATGGTACACCCGTGGCCGGAATCATTGTTGCCGAAGCTAATAACGAAACCGGCATTGTGGGTTTAGCGGCCGATGCAGACGCTGCTTCTTTTCGTGTTAAGTGGGCCAATAGTCATATTTCTGGCGCCTTGGCAAAACAAAGTCAGGTGGATATTTCTAACAACTCTTGGGGTGCTATTAAAGCATTTAGTGATGACTTTAGTTCGGCTACTCATTTGCCTGATTATGCCAATATCCGTTACGCCGTAGAGACTGGTCGCGATGGTTACGGCACAGTATTTGTATTCTCAGCCGGTAACTCGCGTACTTCTGGCGATAATGTTAATCACCATAACTTCCAGAATGCAAGGGAGACTATCACCGTAGCCTCCGTTTCACAGGATGACGTAGTGAGTAGCTTTTCAACCCCAGGCGCTGCGATTTTAGTGGCAGCCTATGGTGAAAACGTCTTATCCACAGACCGCTTAGGCTCGGATGGTCTTAATATAGCCGCTGGTGATGCTGGAGACTATGTTGCCTTTAGTGGTACCTCTGCTGCTGCGCCTCAAGTCTCGGCCATAGTGGCGTTGATGTTAGAAGCCAATCCTACCCTTGGCTACCGTGATGTGCAGGCCATTTTGGCACATTCGGCCCGTCATCCAGACACTGCGGCTTGGAAGGTTAATGCCGCCAGTGACCATAATATGGGTGGCATGTCTTTTAACGATGATTTGGGCTTTGGCATTGTTAATGCCCACAGTGCTGTGCGCTTGGCTGAAACGTGGCAGACCACACAAACTGCTCACAACGAAGCTTATGCAGGTACCCGCTTATTGGATATTGCTGAGGTCATTCCAGATGGAGATCAAACTGGGGGTTATACCACTAAGTTTACTATTGCCAGTGATATCAATGTGGAGCATGTGGAATTGGGCATTGATATACGCCACACGCGCCTAGGTGACTTGGTAATTGAAGTGATTTCACCCAATGGCACCATATCCACCTTGCTCAACCGACCTACGGCGACAGAAGGTCGGCCATTTGGTTTAACCGGAGAATACAGCGGCTTACCCACTCATTTAATGTTTGACCTTTCTAGTAGCCAATTTTACGGCGAGGATGGTCAAGGAGAGTGGCAAGTGACTGTGCGCGATGTACGCGCTGAAGAAACAGGCAAGGTTTATGGCTTGTCTTTAAGGGTTTACGGTGCCACAGCTTCAGAGGACGATCAGTATGTGTTCACTGACGAATTCGCTAACTTGAATAACTCGCTAGTACTGCAAGATGACGCCGGTATAGATTGGATTAATGCTGCAGCCGTAACCTATAACAGCAATATTAACTTGTCTGGTAATACCTTCAATATTGCCGGTAGGGACGTGGCGATAGCAGACTGGACGGCTATTGAAAATGCGGTCACTGGAGACGGTAACGATACCCTTAGTGGTAATGCTCTGGATAATAAACTGCTTGGTGGGCGTGGCAATGATACCTTTAATGGGTCTTTAGGTAGTGATACGTTGGTTGGTGGTAAAGGCCATGACACAGCTATTTATCAAGGCGATTACGCAGATTATGCGGTGGCCTTTGATCACCTTAATCAAACTCTCACGGTCGCTAATCAGGTGGTTGTGGACAACGTTGTTGTGCATCATATTGATGCATTATCTGGTATTGAAAGCTTAAAATTTGATGATCAAATCATTAATTTGAGTACGTCTTTGGGCAATAGTTCGCCTACTGTGAGTCGACAAATTCTCTCTGCCCCTTTAAGTGTCGCTGAAGATGTAGATTTTGAACTGGTAGTGCCAGAAGATGCCTTTGCTGATACCGAATCAAGTGCTAAAGACCTCCGCTTAAGTGCCTATTTAGAGGGTGGCCTCGAACTACCCGAATGGATGAGTTTTGACCCTGTTACTGGCAAGTTGGTGGGCTCTCCTCCAGGTGATGTGGTTGGACGATATAGTTTAGTCATTAAAGCGACAGATGATTTTGGCGAGAGTGCAACTCAGGACCTGTTGATTGAAGTGGGGGACAACCGAGCCCCTATTGTAGATAAGCCAACAGCCATAACCGTTAATGAAGATACTCAAGATCTTGCATTAAATATTGGTTTGCCAAGCGACCCTGAAGAAAGCGGCTTAACGGTAGAAATTATTGGCCTACCAGGCCAAGGCGAAATCGTTCATGGTAGTAGTGGTAGCGCGCTTGTCGTGGGTGCCACCATTAGCTTAAACCAACTCACTGATTTGGCCTTTACCCCCAGCGAAAACTTTGTGGGAACCGCTGGCAAATTGGTTTACAAAGTTACAGATGACGAGGGCGTAAGCAGTCAGTCTCATATTGAGTTTGTTATAGAAGCGGTGAATGACGCACCGTATTTTGGCCCCAACAGCGTACAAAATGTTGAATTTAGCGGCAGTCTTACGCAAGTGGATTTATCCGTTCTCACGCCTACCGATGCAGAACAAAGTATTGATTCGGTTACCGTCATGGAACTACCGGCATATGGCTCTATATTGCTGGCTAACGGCCAGCTCGTAGCCCTCATGGACCAGCTAACACTAGAGCAGTTGGAAGGCTTAAGTTACTCTTTGGACACCAATATTAACGGCCCTGTGGGCGAATTAGTGTTGCGTGCAGAAGACGATCAGGGTTTGACTGGAGAATGGCGTTTAATGATTAAAGTCTCTGGCGAGGCTAGCTTAAGTTCGGGTACTGACGCTGCAGATGAGCTGTACGGTAGTGTGGTCAATGATAAGATTTTTGCCCTTGGTGGTAATGACCAAATTTTGTCTAATGCAGGCGATGACCTAATTTACGCCGGCAGCGGTGATGATGTAATTTACGCTGGTCGTGGTGAGGACACCATTAAAGGCGGTGGTGGCGATGATTACATTGACGGTGGGCCGGGGGCTGACATTATGATTGGCGGACCAGGTAACGACCACTATGTTATTTCGGAAATTGGCGATTTAGTGGTTGAGTCAATTGCTCGTGGCGCTGGTGGTATCGATATCATCGACACGCCCATAAGCCTTGTGGCGCCCGATAATGTGGAATCTTTGCATGCTTTAGGTGAGGCGTCGATTAATTTGAGCGGTAATGGCCTCAATAACATTTTGGTGGGTAATGCTGGAGATAACCAATTATTGGGCTTTAGTGGTATTGATGTGCTAGTGGGTGGCGCCGGTAATGATCAACTCAATGGCGGTGCTGGTCGCGATAAAATGTTAGGTGGCTTGGGTGACGATTTGTATTATGTAGACTCTCGATCTGACGTGATCACCGAATCTACTAATCAAGGTTATGACAGCGTCATTTCTACGAGTTCTTACGTCCTTAGCTCCAATATAGAAAAGCTCACGTTAACGGGTAGCGAAAATATTTTCGCCGGTGGTAACGGGCTCAACAACCTATTGGTTGGCAATGCCGGCAACAATACACTAAACGGTGGTTTGGGTGCAGACACAATGCAAGGTGGTTTGGGTGATGATGCCTACGTGGTTGATAACCCATTGGATATAATTGTGGATACGGGCGGTAACGACACAGTTAAATCTAAAATCAGTTATACCTTAGGTAGCGAGGTAGAAAACTTGCGACTTATTGGCTTAAATAATACCCACGGCCACGGCAATGAGTTGAATAACACCCTCCAAGGTAATAATGGCGATAATCTGTTAGATGGTGCCGCCGGTAGCGACACACTCACAGGTGGCCTTGGAGGTGATGGTTTCATTTTATCCAGTAATGTTGGGATTGATAAAATTATCGATTTCGAAAGCGGTATAGATTTGTTGCTGGTGGATGCCATTGAGTTTGGTTTGTTTGATACAGATACCTTACAAGGTCATGACGGTGGTGTTGTCTCGGCAGCCGAGTTTGCGGTAGTGGAACTTGGTGAGGTTTATAATCAGAGCAGCAATGCCACATTTATCTTTGACAAAAATAATGGCTCCCTAAACGTTGACCTTGATGGTGCAGGTATACTCGATCCTACACAAATTGCGATATTTGATATGACATTCAGTGATGATCTAATTGCTAGTGACTTGTACGTATTGCTCTAATGGAAAATTACACTGTTTATGACATTGGTGAGCCTGACCTAGCGTTGATTAGTGATAGCGCTAGTCAAATTTTGTCCGTTACACCCTTGTCACTATCCCATGTATCAGACCGGCTACTTGCTCAAGTGGCCTATATTGATGATGGTAAAGTACTGCAAGGTTATTTTGTATACGACACCAATAGTAACGCTTTTATTAGTGACCTGAGTGACTACTTAGGTGGAAATGCGGCTGTCACTATCACCGCTGTGGACGTTGTCTGGTCCACCAATAATGACGCAACCTTTGCCATTGCCTACATAGATAATGCTGAATCAGCATACTTACAAACGGATACGGGTAATCGTATTGCCTTAGTGCAGAATAACATTTTAATTAGTAGCGATTTAATTCATCAGGCCAGTGGTGAAGTGGCTAATGTAGGTGTCAGTCATTTGCATCTGAGTGCGGATGCTACGCAATTGGTGTTTTCTACAGCGGCAAATAATTTGCTCAACAATATCGATTCCAATGATGCAGCAGATGTTATGTTATTGGATATTGTAGACTCAAGTTTGCAACGAGTATCTCAAGTTAGTGAAGACGATGAAGGTGATGCGTCATCCTATGCGTTAGCTGTTACCCACGAAGACAGCCTTACACGGGTTCTATTTGAAACTATAAGCATCACGTTTTCTATTGCAGATACCAATGAAAAAAATGATATCTACCTGGCATCGGTTGCCTCAAATTCTAGCTTAACTCTGATTAGTAAGGCCGCAGATAACAGTGCCGCTAGCACGTCATTGGGCTCGGCTTTAATGCAAAATGACGAAGTGTTTTTTGTTAGTGACGCTGATGATATTGTGGCTAATGACAACAACCAGTCGAATGATATATTCGCGACTTCATTAACTAGCGGGGCTACCCGCCGTGTTACCGAATTTTTGGACAGCCAGTTAGATAGTATTGGCGTGGTTGATTATCAGCTATTAGGCTTAAATCAAACCGCAAGTAAGTTGTTGTTTTCTAGCAATCTATCAAACGCCAATAGCTCGGACACTAGTATTCAGCAAATTTATAGTTTGAGCCTGGCCGATGACAGTCTTGATATTTTGTCTCAAACAGCAGGTGGCGACCTAGGTAATGATACTAGTGTGGTCGCGGTGATGGATGCTAGTGGACGTGATTTTTCGTACCAAACCGAAGCCTCCAATTTAATTGATAATCCGGGTTTTACGTTAATGGTAGATGCCTTAATTACCTACGATGCGCAGATCATTACTAACGCTACTCAAGGCATTACTGGTTTGGATGTAGAGTTATGGGGCGGGGATGGCGCTACAGAATCAAAATTAGTGTCATTTACAGCGACTAATGGTGAAATTTTGATTGATAATGCGGTAGATTTCAACTCGGTTAAATTGTCTGAGGATTCAGCGTATTGGCACAATGCGATTAATTTATTTGATGTATTAGGCACCGTTGGACACATTGTGGGTACCAATCCACTAACTGGTGCAGCGCTAGCAGCGGCAGATGTGACCAACGACGACAAAATCAATTTATTCGATGTGTTGGCGATAGTACAGCATATCGTTTCAGACACGGCGGATATAGACACGTTTGATTTACTTGATAGTAACAATGAAAGAGTGACCCATCTTGATGTGCTTCAAGCTAGCCAAGTACCACAGTACCAGTTAATTATGAATGGTGATGTGGACTTTGGTGGCGCATTCTATGACCAATTCCTCGGCCCGTTAGATTTGGTATAGGTGGCAATATCAAGTGTTTTATGGCGTAGCCGCCAGCCATGGTGAATGTACCCGCTAGAGTATATCCACCGAAATAAATGCAGCTTCAACGCCTCCAGATAGGTCAGCATCACCATTCATAACTAGGCTGTATTGCGGTACGGTCTCTACTGAGGCGCTGAGGGTGGTTTGGCGCGCGCCTGCACTGTCTACTAGGTCAAAGTGATCAATATTATCTGTATCGGCCACGATATGCTGCACGATAGCCAACACATCGAATAGGTTTACAGAGTCGTCGTTAGTCACATCTGCTGCTTGAATTGCAGCGCCCGTTAGTAGTTCGGTGCCGACGATATGGCCTACAGTAGCCAGTACGTCAAATAGGTTGATAGGGTCTGTAGTGTAAGCAGCCGCATTGGTTAGCTTCACAGCGTTAAATGATACGTCTTCGTCCAATAAAATCGCACCATTGTCCACGCTTACGGTTTTGCTAGCACTCGTGCCAGCGGCATCCCAAAACTCAATAGATGTGCCTGTTAAACCATGCGTGTCGTCAGCTATGATATAAGCGCTGGTGGCCGTCGTAGGAATAACAACACTAAAACTCACACTAGGTGCTGGGTCTAAAGGAACTGCTTCATCGCTGGCACTAATGGCTAATGTGTAAGTGCCCGAGTCGGAGCTGGTTGGAGATAGGGTCAATACCTTAGTGTCAGCGTCAAACTGTACCCAACTTGGGGCTGCGCCACCATCAATACTAAAGTAAAGGGTGAGGCTGTCGCTTTCGGGGTCGCTAAACAAGCTGCTGAGGTCGATGGTTTCGGTGGTGTCTATGACGGTTTTGAAGTCGCTATCGGTGAGTCCATGGCTGTCATTGACTATTGGATCTTCGTTGAGGCTGTCTAATGCGATGGCGTCGGCGTCGGCAAATTTAACATTTTCAATATTACTAATATTGAGTACATGGCTACCATGGGTGACAGTGTAAGTTTGGTTGCCGTTATCAGCAATAACATAGTCTGTTTTAGCACTCACTAAACTCAACAGGTCGGTGCCGTCGCCGCCGTCTAGGCTGTCGCCGTGAATATCGCTGTTGCTGATATAAATCACACTATCATCGCCCGCTAATAGCGTCATGGTTTCTTGCACGGTGGTGGCAGTCACCGATTCTGCAGTGATGGTGCCACTTAAACCCACAGTACTGTTGGCATCAATGACTGCTCGAGTCACGGTGATGCTGTCTATGGCGTTGGCAATGGTTAAACTACCCAATGCCACCGTATGGGTAATAGCGCTTTCTAGGCCTATTATAGGGATGTCTGCATCTACAACGGCGCTGGTGTCGGCTAAAACGAAAAGACTGACACTGGTGTTGTTGGCCGACATGGCAATGGCAGATGTAACCACATCGGCGACATCTGCAGAGGTGGATACAATAAACCCAGAGGCAACGGCAATGCTCACATTAGCCGGATAATCGGCACTAAAAGAAGACGCATTGTCTAGGCTGATGGTGTACTGATAGTGGCTGCTATCGCTCACCAACGCCACATGTTGGGTGCTAATGCTAAAGCTTGGGATGTCTTCTGTGGTCGTTAGGTTCAGTGAGGGAACCAATAAGTTAGTGTAACCATCTGTGGTGGGGGTAAAGTCTATGGTGACGGCTTCTGATTCGGAGAAGTCGGCATCGCCACTGATGGCCGTAATAATAACGTCAATACTTTGATTAGACGAATCAAAGGTGATTTGATCGCTATCAAAGCTTAAATCGTTGCTAGTGTTGGACAAGCTAACACTAATCTGGTCAGTGCCTGTTAGGGCTTGGCTTAGGGATAAGGTTAAGGTGGCGGTTTCGCCTTCGGCAATGGTGGTTGTACTGAGGCTACTATTAATACCTTGCTCGGTGACCTTAAAGGTGGCACCCATAATAGCCGAGGCATTGTGTTGGCCCACGCTTCGGGCGTTGCCACCAACAAGGTCAGCTGCAATTAAACTGCTATTGGCAGCAAAACCCCAAATGCTAAAGGTAGTATCCGTTGCATAGCTGCTTAGGTCTAAATGCTGCGATGACGCAAGGCCTGTGTAGTCCGCTGCGGAGATTATAGTGGCTGAATCAAAGGCACCAACGCCTACAACGCTGTCATTGCTCATAAAATACATTTTATCGAGGTTGTTAGACGCGCTGGTAGGAATAAATACACTGGCTAAATCAACGCCAGCGGTTTTGTTAACGAGGTATACAGGCAGGTCGGCTTCTGCGCTTTCACTGAAATCGGCGTTAATGTAATAATCACTGCCCACTAAATCATCAACGGTGAGTAGGGCAGGGCCATTGACTCGTGCTGCCAAGCCATCAACTTGTACGCTGTAGTCGCCTGCCGTTGTGGAGGCCAGCTCAAGTTTATAAGCGGTGGCGCTGGCATCGGCCAGCAGGCTAACGCTCTTGCCGTGGCTTACGGACACAGCAGATACGGGGTTACCATCGCTATCCACTACATTGCCACCCTCCAACGTACGTACGGTTAAGCTGGGGCTAAGAGCCGACGTGTTGCCCACACTAAAGTTAATGCTGGTGGTTGAAGTTGACGAATGGAGTACGCTCAGGCTTTCGGCATAATCTAATTTTCGGGCCAGTATGTCTGCATCGTCGCCGTCTTTGGCGATACTGCCATCTGCATATTTAAGGGTGACGCTCACCGAGTCGGAGTCAACGATGGCAAAGCTCAAGCTGAGGTTTATGGTTTCGCTAGCGTTAACAAAAGTGATTAGGCTGTCGTGGCTGTAGTTAGTGTTGGTAATGGCAGCAGGAGTTGCATCTGCGTTGTTTAATGCGGAGTTTTCAGCATTGGTAAGGGAGATGCTAGCCGTTGCGTTGGGGTCTATAAATACAAAATTGAGTGTGCTGGATTCGGCAGTTGCGGTGGTTTCAAATAGAAAGGTGTCTGTGTCGGTACTGCCTACTAAGGCAAAATTGCCGTGGTTAGCCACATCCCCCATAAGGCTGACAGCATCGGTGCCTAATACATCTTCCGACATCTGTTGGTGCTGTTCAAAAATTAGTTTGTATTGGGCGCTGGAACCTATATCTGCGTCAGATTTTTCTACTTTGATGTAAGCAATTTTGGCGCTATCGTAACTGCCGCTTAAGCTTAATTCACCGCTGGCAGGGAAGCCTGTGACAGCACTGCTGTCGATGCTTGACAACACCTGTTCGTTGTTGTCAATTAAGCTTATTTTCCAACCCGCTTGCGCGTCGAAGGTCTCATTAAGGCTAAACTTTGCCGTAAATCCCACACCAGAAGCGGTAGGCAATAGCGCCGTTTGGAACTTATAGATGTCGATATCCGTATCGGTGGTCAGTTGTCCAAAAATCAGTTGATCCACACTCGTTGTAAGCAAGTCACTGGTCAATAGGTCGTTGTTAACGTTTAATTCATTCATGTTGTTATTATTCCTATTGAGCCTTAAACGATGTCGATGTTGGTTACGCTTAGATCACCCTCAGACACATTGTCGAGGTACAGGTAGTGATACAGATTCGAGTCGCTGCTATCGGTCAAACGGAAGGTGGCGTTGCCTGTGTCTGTGTCAAAGGTGGCTACTGACAGCAGGGTAGTGACTATGTCGGCTTTAGTCGCATCAGTCACGTCACTGGCAAACCAGCCGCTCACATCAATGCCAAACAGGCTAGCGTTGTCGGTAGAGTCAAACTGCAAAATATCCTGTGCAGCAGCCTCTTTTAAGCCGGCAAAGTCGGTGACTGTTACTGTTTTGTATGCAGACTCAGCAATAACAAAGGTGTCGCTGCCCGCGCCGCCCGTTATTTCATCCACATAACTGCTTGACGCTAAGCTGTCGCCAAATTGGGTGCCGGACACATACCGCGTGTCTACTAAGCCTGAAGAGAGGTTAAAACTCGAAAGCACTTCTTCACTACTGGTAAGTGAGACTAGGCCGTCACTAAACTCAATCACTTCCATGTCGACCAGTAAGTCGTTATAACTTTGACCTGCATCAGACACCTTAAAGCCGTTAACAGTGCCATTGTCGGCATCTTCGGTAAGCACGCCTTCTACATTGGTGAGCTTTATTTGGCTAATGGAGGCATTGGCAGTGGCAATGTTATACACGGCAGTATCGATACCGTCACCACCGTTTAATTGGTCATCACCTGAACCGCCATTAAGCCGATCGTTGGCGTTACCACCGGTAAGCCTATCGTCACCCAAGTTGCCGTTAATGTTCCAAGCTACATCCATTTGATTATTGCCGGCGGTAAATATGTTATCCAGCTCGGTGCCCGTATAGAGCATGGCATCGGCGCTACCATCGGCATCGGTATCTAGCGCCGTAGTGATGGCTGTGAGTACCGTCATCACATCACTAAATTGAACTTGCTCGATGTTGTTAATGGTTTTGGTGTTGGTGCCAGCTTTATCTGCAATGGTTATGGAACCATTGGCTGCTGCAGCGCTGAATTCGCCCCAGGTAGCACGCTTGCCTACTAGTTGTAGGGTATCAAAGCCAGCACCACCGTCGTAGTTGTCGGTGCCTAGGTAGTCGAAGATGGTGTCATCGCCGCTGCCCAACACAGCAACGTCATCGCCTGCACCAAGGTCCAGATAATAGTTAACCTTGGCTGCATTGTTAGGCAAGGCCCAGGCAGACGTGCCAAAGTGAGTATCGGTAATGTTAAAGGCTTCATTGCCCAAAGTACCCGTTAGGTGCACAAAGTCTAGGCTGCCATCTTTATCAAAGTCGCGGGTACTGACCTCGGTAACCAGGTTCAACCTCATGTCGGCAAACTCTAACACCTCAATATTGCTTAGGGTGTCTACCTCAGCGGTTGCAGTGGTGGTAACGGTCCAAGTATTATCGCTGATGCTAACAATGGCGTAATCAGCATAGTCACCACTAAATTTAGCGGTGTCGATGTAGCTATTGCCAAACACATCTTCACCACTGCCACCGTCTATGGTGTCGTTGCCCTCATCGCCGGATAAAATATCATCGCCTTTACCGCCCGTAATGGTGTCGTTGCCCGCATCGCCATAAATAACGTCATTGAGGTCGCTGCCTTCTAAGGTATCGGCTTCGGTAGTGCCGCGAATTTCAGCCCAGTCTGGAATGCCATCGCCATTGGCGTCGTTAAAGCTTTGGGCGCTGGAAAAAGACACGCTACGGTCGCTAAACTCTAACCGTTCGATGCCGTATAAGGTGTCTTTGTCGCCACTGGAGTCAGTGGTTTTCACCTCTACCGTGACATAGCCGTCGGCCTTGAAACTGGTGCTAGTGGAGCCTAAGTTGTCATAGTGTTGAATCGTGTATTCACTCCACTTACCGCTGAAACTGGCCACATCGACACGTGCATTACCCCACGCATCCACACCTTCGGCACCGCCATAAATGGTGTCGCTGCCTTCGCCGCCGTTAAAGTAATCCCCGCCGATGCCGCCTGTGAGTGTGTCGTTGCCGTCACCGCCGTTAAAGCTGTCTGTAAGGTCACTGCCGGTAATAACGTCGTCAAACTGGGAGCCATTGTAGTGGCGCTCTATAACATTGCCGTTGCTGTCTTTTTGTTCGTGTAAGTCCACGCCTACACGGACCCAATTGTCATTAAAGCTCAGTGCCTCAATGCCAAACAAGGTATCGGTGCCGCTGCCACCTAATTCGGCGCTGAGTAAGTCGGCCACTTGGATAGACTGGTAGGTTTTACCGTCTACTATGGTTTCACCACGGGTAATGGAGTATTGCTTTTGTAAACCGTCAAAACGCGCAACGTCCTGGCCTGGTAAGGCCTCATCGCTGTTTTGTAGGTCGCCCCAAATGGTGTCATCACCCGCACCGCCAGAGAAATGGTCGTTGCCTTGTAAACCCACTAATACGTCATCACCGCCGTTACCGTTAATCGAGTCGCCAATGATAGTGCCGGTGAGGCCATTATCGGCGCTGCCGGTACCGTTGATCCAACTGTTAGTTAGGTTGCCTTGGCTGTCGTATTGCAGATTGCGTTCAACTTCTAAGCCCATCCAAGACCCATCAAAGTTTAAATATTCTACATTGATCATTAAATTAACGCCTTCACCGCCTAGCACACCGCCTGGCATTAAGTCGGTAACTTGCGTGGCTTTTTGACCCACGGTCATCTGATCTAGCAGGGTATGGCTTGCATCTGCATTGACACGCACAATGGCACCATCATCCAATATTTTGAAGATGCTGTTGCCGTCGGCATCATTGATGTCTACAGCACTGCCATTGTAGGAATGATTTTCGATAACATAACGCGACTCTGCGCCACTAAAGTTCACCCCGTCTTTACGCACATAGCCGGTGCCATCGTTGGTACCATTAGCGCCGCCGTTGATGAAGTCGTTACCACCACCTGGGCGAATATCATCACCACCAGCATTGGCCCAAATGTTGTCATCACCCGCCGCCGCACGAATATAGTTGTCGGCGTTCATTAATCGGCTTTCAATTTCGCCACCATCAGCAATGCTACCAATTGTGTCGTTCATGTTGGTGCCCGTGACTTCGGACCAATCAATAATGCCGTCGTTATTCCAATCGTCTTCACGAGTGGTAATCAACAGGTCAATCTGCTGGCCTTTAAAGCTTAAGCGCTCTACACCCACCAAAATGTCGGTGCCAAAACCACCATTGCTTTGGTCTGCCACTTGGAAGGCGCTCGAAGAGGTGAAACCGTCGCCCAGCTGCACAGCCGTTGGGTTAAGCACTACCTTACCGTCGTTATCTAACAATACGCTCTTACCGTCTGTGGCTAGTCCAACCTTAACACTGGAAATGATGGCTCGCGCACTGTCATATTGCCAGTATTCAGCTTGGTCTAAATCACGCCAAGAATCGCTACTGGTGCCGTTACTGCCGCCAATTAAAATGTCGTCGCCCGCACCGCCATTTAACCGGTCGCCACCGGCGCCGCCAAATAACAGGTCATTACCACCGAAACCACGAAGGTCTTCGTTGTAGTCATGGCCTATCAAAGTGTCCCCTAAGGGGGTGCCTTCTAACCATGCATGCTCTACATTGCCGTTGCTGTCTAAATGCTGACCTTGGTTTTGTTGTAGGCGAAGCTGGGTGCCTTCAAAATTTATCGATTCAATACCGATCAACACATTAGTGCCTTCGCCACCCAAAGCACCGGACGGTGTTTGGTCTTGTACTGTGGTGTAGCGCTCACCTTGGTTTAGCTGAGCCAATTTAACTGGGTCACCATTGGCCATTATTCGCATAATTTGGCCATCTGCTAATACTTTAAATACAATGTTGCCGCCTAAGTCCTTAATGTCTTGGGCTAGGCCTGCGAAAACGGTGGAGCTAAACTCATAATTGCTTTGATTGGAGTTGAAACGCACTTCGTCTTGATTGTCGCCACCCCAGTTGTTCTTGCCTTCGTTAGAGCCTCCATCGACAAAATCATTGCCGGTACCTAGACGAATCCAATCGCCACCCGCGCCTGCGTACACGTCGTCATCGCCACCTTGGCTGCGAATTTCGTTGTTCCGATCCAAAAACACTTCATCGGCAATAGAGCCGCCAACTGAAACAGGGGCGATCACATCACTAAAATCAGAACCAATTACTTCGGCTCTGTCTTCGATGCCGTCATCGTTCCAATCACGGCTTATGGTATTGGTGCCCAACACCATTTGTTGGCCGTTAATACTAATGCGCTCTATATCAATTAGAATATCGGTGCCTTCACCACCTAGAGCATCACTTACTGTATCTTGTACTTTAAACGCATCGGTTAAAGCAAAACCTTCAGTAAGTTGAGCTTCGTTTGGCGCAAGAATAATGTTGTGGTCTACATCTCGCAGGACTTTATTTGTGCTGGCGTTGTAACCAAGTTTTATGGCAGACACGTCAAGTCGGTCCAAATTGGTAATGTTGTACTTTGCCCTGTCTAGGTCTTGCCATTCGTTACCGCTGTTACCGTTTCCGCGTCCAATGAGTAGGTCATTTCCGGTTCCACCTGAAAGTTCATCACCACTATCGGTGCCAATTAAAATGTCATCGCCAGCCTGACCCCTAAAATTGTAACTTACTTGACTTGGGTTTCCTGCTTCTACCAACAAAGTCTGAGCCGCATCATCAAAGGTAATTAAGTCGTTTAACTCGGTGCCGTTAATCTCTAGCCTGTTGTGATCTTCGGCCGAATCTGCAGGATCATAACGGTACTCGTATGTGAGATTCATATAAGTGTCGTTAGAAAAATCTAAGTGTTCAAAATCTACCAATATGTTGGTGCCAAAACCGCCTTCACTTTGGCTGCGGCTGTCTTCGATAACAATTGCTGTTTCTAACTGATAGTTAATGGCAGCGGCTTCTTCAGCAGAGTAAAACTTGACACTACCATCCTCATCGCGAGCTAAGTCTGAGCGATCTGTTTTAAGTGCTACAGTTGTTTTTGAAATGTCAAAAAGTGCCTTAATGTCGTTGAGATGCGCATTGTCTAATTTCCATAGTTCAGCGTTGCTAGTGCTAGTGTGTTCGTTGGCAATAATGACATTGTTGCCCTTGCCTAAAGTAACGTTAACGGCATCTATTTCATTGGCATCAAGCGCTTCTTTGACGGCTTTAACATGCACCGCGCTAATAAGGTTATCACCATCATTAAGGTCTAGGGCAATGCGATGGCGACCACCCCAGTAAATATGATAAGGGCCTAGAGAACCTGCTTTCCAATTGGATCCGTCTTGATACCACTCGATATTGACTAAATATTTAATGCCCATGCCACCTTGGTCATTGCCTAGGGTGTCTTCCATGCGCGTATAGTCCGAACCCGCCCCGCCCACATAGGCGTTTAATATGTTGTTGCTGGTAAAGGAGGCTTCTAAGTCTGGAATTTTCCCATCGGCATCAAGCTGGCCATAGCTGTAAATAAAACGGCTGAGCGGGATGTCTTGGCCAGTAAAGTCTTGCATCCATCCTGACCCTTTTTCGTCTTGGCCAAGCTGGCCTTTAAGGTCGTATATGTCATAACCTTTGCCAAGTTTAACTTCGTCGTGGAGTAACACGGTAACGTCTTCCCCGGCGGTTGCCGCGGCTTGCATTGTGAGTAGGTTGGTTACGTTAAAGCCATCATTCACAGCCCCATCTAAGGCGTCTTTTACTTTAGTGTATAAGAGGTGGTCAGAACTAAATGTTGCTGAGCCGTCGGTGCCTATGATTACGTTGTTGGCGTCACTGTCTGATGACTGCAATTTGATGGCCCACATGTCCATTGTGCCATCGATATAATGAAACGAAACGTTGGTGTTGTTACTAGTTAGCAGGCCTATCGTTGCATCTGTGGCCGTTGATTGAGTGGTGAGTAAGCTTAAATCGCTGCCGATTTCGTACTTTGTGACATCATCAGAAGAAAAGCTATTGGGCTGATTGTCTGCAGCCCAGATGGGGTTACCGAAAAATATATTGCCAGATAATAAATCGACGACTCCTGTACTGCCATCTACCGTACCTTGGAATGCCTCCACGTTGTGCAATACGTCAATGCCGCTGCCTTTATATTTTGCATCAATACTATGTTTTATTTGAACGTAGTAGTCATCGTTGTAGTCGAACCAACCTTTGCCGCGATTCCAAATGTGATTGTCTGCTTCCAAACCAAAGAGCTTGTTTGCATCATGATCTTGAGTGTAGGTTGCCAAGTCGACAATATTATTGCCTTCGACGCCAAACGCATTTGCTCCGTCATAAATTGCGGCAATTCCTTGTTGCTGAAATGCTTGTAAGCTAATGTCTTCACCGGCATCCATGGTTTGGTTGCCGTTGGCGTCATAAAAATAGCTAATGCTGTATTCATTCAAATCTTTGCTTAACGAATAAACGTCTACGCCAGAACCGGTGCTAATGCTGTCATTGCCATCACCAAAGTCGTAGCGAGACTGCACTTGGCCATATACGTGATTCATGCCGGAACTTAGATCCACCGTATCATTGCCGCCGCGAATGTTAACGTTGAGCACTTTTAATGTATCAGGGTAGGGGTTGGTGCCATAGCTTGTGAGTAAAGCGTCGTCAATTACGTCGTCAAATAAACTATCTTCGATTTTAAGCGCAGTGTCGCTCCATGTGGTGGCTTCTAGGCTGGGATTCATAGCCAAAGAAAGTTTTAGTCGGCCGCCATACCCGGGTTCTTTGAAGCTTACTTGTTCAAAATCATAAACTTGATTGGTGCCATAATCTGTGGAGTAAATACTGGCTGGTGTATGTGTTATTTCAACATAATCACCTAAAGCGGCGTCGGTGCCTTGAGAAAAGCTAAGTTCGCTGTAATAAATGCCATCAAAAAATAAGATGTCATCGCCCAAGGATGTGGTGCTCCACAGGCTATTGTTGGCTAAGCCAGTGAAGGTGTCATTACCTTGTGATGCTGTCACCCAACGGAATGAATCTGTGGATACCTTAAACTCAAAGGGTGTGTCTGATAGGTATGGATCATGGGCTGTGGCATTGACCATGGTTTGAAGGTCGATGGTTTCGTCAATTACACCGGTTTGGATGTCAAAATATGCAAAATCAGCCATCAGTTGATCATTCAGATTAATGCCTGGATATCCGTTGCTAAGCTCAAGTTGATGGCTAGCGTTTGGGCGTAAGTGCACGTTATCGCCGTCAAATCTAACTTCCTCTATGCCCACTAAAATGTCTTGGCCTTCGCCGCCATCACTGCCGCTTAGTTTATCGGTAATTCGCGTTGCAAGCGTATACCCGCTGATCTCTACGGCAGACCAGGTGACCTTGCCGTTCGCATTAAGTACGGGTGCGCCGTTTTGCAATAGCACATAACCGGACTCCAGGTCGAATCGGGTCGATGGCCCATCATATTTAGCCTGTTGCTTTGTCCACCAGTCGCCATCTACGCTAGGTTGAGCATTGTCAGCAACAATAAGCACGTCGTCACCGCTGCCTCCAGTGAACCTTGTGCCATGGGTAAATCCAATAATGACATCGTCGCCACCGTTTCCACGAATGCTGCCGTTTGTAACGAGATTGCTAGAACTGTCCAGCACACCGTTGGTCGCATCAAATTTGCTGTCATAGTCATTGAGGTTAATGCCTACTCCAGGTGTGCCGTCTTGGTCTTCATCCCAAGTGTTTGCACCTAATTGTTTATAGGCATCGCTAAAATCGAGATTCTCTATACCCAGGAGCAGGTCAATGCCGGCGCCGCCTAAGCTATCGCTTTGTATGTCTCGCACCACAAAACCACCATCTTGGTGTGTGCCTACATTGTGCTCTAGGCCATCTTGGGTGATCACAATGCCACTGGACAGTTTGGACAAGTCATAGATGATCTGACTTGAGGTGTCCCCTTTGACTTGATACACAATATCGCCGTCTTTAACGGAATCGATATCGTAACGAGAGAAAATGTTGTTAAATTTAACGCTATCTTGGTCGCCTGCAGCATCTCCACCCACAATGAGGTCGTTGCCCGTTTGGCCAGAAAAATGGTTCCTTTCAGCGCCACCGATTAAAACGTCATTGCCGGAGCCAGCTTGGACATTGACGTCAACTAGGTCTGGATTATCTAAGCCAGCACTGGAAATTACGTCATTAAAGTTGGTGCCTTCGATGTGATAATGGTCTAGATTGTTGTCGCCATCGGTATTGGCATTGACTTGTGTTTCTAACCGGATTTGTGTGTTTGAGAAGTCTATACGGTCAACGTTGGTCACTAAGTTAGTGCCATAGCCATCCACGGGATTAGTGTCGGTGACAAAAAAGTACTTTTGCGCGGCTTGATAGGTGAAACTTTGCCCACTAAAGTGGGTTGCCCAAAAAGCCAATACTTGAGACTCTGTGCCTAGTGTGATTTCAAAGCCTGTGGATTCGGTGTCAAAACGCACTTTGTCAGCCTTGCGCCAGCTGTCGCCTTCTGTACCCGACGCGCCACCATCAACAAAGTCGTTACCTTTGCCAGGGCGAATTTCGTCACCGCCACCACCGGTATATATGTAGTCGTTACCGTCGTCTGCCTCTACCCAGTTGCTAAGATTGACAAAGTCCGAATTGGTTTCGGTATTAATGGTGTCGCCAAAGGTGGTGCCACGCACATGGATTTCGCGTACGTAATTTTCATCTTCTTTGTTGGCCCATGTGTTCTCGTAAGTTTCGTTTTCTAAGTTGATGCCACTGCCATCAAAGTCAACGCGCTCGACGCCAAGCAAAAGGTTAATGCCTTGGCCTTCAAACTGGTCTGGCAATAGGTCGGTGATCACAAAGGCTGTGCTGTAGCCCGTTCCAACGTTGTGTATAGTGCCATCTGCCGTGGTAATTTTACCGGCTTCTAACTGCGATAAATCAAACACGGTATTGTTATCTTTATCGACAACGGTGCTGCCAGCGGCAATTTTTTCGATTTGATAACGCGCTTGTACGCCGCTAAAGGACACCTGATCTTGGCCAAACCAACGATGTTCATTAAGAATAGGAGAGCCGCCACCCACCACTAGGTCGTTACCGGCACCGTCTTCTACCCGTGAACCCATGTCGTCACCGATGAAAACATCATCGCCGGCGCCGCCATTAAAGTTAATTTTCCAGAGGTCTTTTGGGGTCCTGCCAGCCATAATGTCTGCGGCAATAATGGTGTCGTTAAATTGCGTGCCTTCTACGCGTACTTCTTCAGCAGTATAGGGCGAGAGCCAGTCTTGGTCCCAGGCCTCTACAGAAGTTTCTAACCACACGCGGTCGTCTTCAAAGTTGATGCGGTCAACATTGGTCACTAAGGTGGTGCCATTGCCGAAACTAGGGCTAAGGTCGGTAATGAGGAAGTATTTTTGGCTGGCGCTATAGCTTAAATCACTTGTTTGGCTGGCGCTAAAATTGGCACTCCAAAAGGCTTCTACTTGAGCTTGATCGGCTTGGTTGATGGTGTAGCGTTTTACGCTGCCGTCAAAACGCACTTCGTCGGCATCTTGCCAGCGGTTGTTGTAAGCAGTGCCCGATACGCCCCCGTCCACGTAGTCATTACCAGCGCCTGTATTGACACGGTCGCCGCCGGCACCAGCGTGAACTAGATCGTTACCGCCCTGGCTGTAGATTTCATCATAGCCATCCGTAGCAGTAATTTGGTCGCCAAATAGGGAACCACTGTAGTTGTTGCCACTGGGCTCGCCGTCACCACGCCAGTCTATAGATCGTATTTCGGTGTCTAGCTGTACGCCCTTGTCGCTAAAAGCGATGTGCTGGATGTTGGTGAGTATGTCTATGCCATCGTTGCCTTTGAGGTCGCGTACCACTACGTAAACCGCACCATGAATTGGTGCTTCCGAGAGGCCTAAGTTAACAGCCAGTTGGCTAAAATTAGTGACTGTAGCGGTGCTGCTAGGGTGAGTTTCTACCCACCATGCGCTAATAAGGCTGCCGTCGTTAAAACTGGTTTCATCCGCCGCATCGCTGGCGATGTCGATTTGTTTTAGCTCATAGTGGTCGAATTTACCTTCGTATTTAACTTCGTTGTTGTTTTCCCAGGTGCGTTCGGTTTTGTTGCCCGACAAACCACCATCGATATAGTCATTCCCTTCGCCACCTTCAATGCGGTCGCCAGATGAATAGTTGGCACTGTCAAATATATCCAGTAACACGGCGCCCTCAAGGCTGGTGTCTACGCCGTCGATAGATAGGGATGCAGTATGATCAACCCATAGGTCAATGTTGAAGTTTGTGCTTCGGTAGAGGCTAACTAGATTGATGAAACTGTCTACGTCACTTGACCCCGCTAGAGCAGCTATTGCCGCATCAACATTACCGCTGCCAGAAACTGCAAATTGAATAGTTGCTGCAGTGGTTAAGTCGACATTAAGGTTTTGTGCGTGTGATTGGTTACTTGAGTCTAGACCGACAAACGCAGATTGCAATATTTCGCCAAGACTTACGGTGAAGGAGGTGCTGGTTCCGCCCTCTGGCATGGAGCGGCTTTCTGGATTGCCGCCTGCCGCTACAATGGCTGACGTTGGGCTGCTGTTAATGTCGGCCAATATTATGTCATTGCCAGCCCCACCTTTGAGCCAGTCTTTTTGGTCGGTACCTTGAATTAGGTCATCTAACATGCCACCTTCAATAGACAGGGCACGGCTGTTGTTGCCTTCCCAGTCTTGCCACATCCATATATTTTCACGCTGGTCTAAGAACAGCTCCACGCGATTCTCGCCTTCGCCAAATTCTACGCGGCCAATATCGTGTAAGGTGTCGGTGCTGGTGTTGCCGTTGCCTGTTAAATCGTTGCGAGTAATGCTAACGGAATTGTCTTCATTAACCACAATATCAAAGGCTTTCACCTGTTCACCAGTACTGCGGTTAAGTACGTATAGGCTTTCTGTGTAAGATACGGTGTCTAAGTCATCCCACCATCGGCCAGTATTGCCTTTACCCGCGCCATATATAGTGTCGTCACCTAGGCCACCTTTAATACGGTCTCCCGCGGCACTGCCCACAACGGTGTCGTTGTTATCCGTGCCTTCGATGTAAAGGCCCGAGTTTCGATCGCTGGAATTTACACCTTCAGATGAGTTTGAAGGTGTGTTGGAGTTGATGACGGACATGGGACGTACCTCTCTATGCTTATCGCTACCCTTGAGTTAGACGGCACAAGGGCTGTAATACCTTTTACATAGAAAACATAATGTCACAATACTTCTAGGAATTATTCCTAACTATTATATCGATGGGGGAGTGAAGTTTCGTTACAAAGTAATAAGCAGATGACCACCTTGTCTGGGGGTTGGTGTTAAGGGGCCAACAATGGCCCCAAGAAACGCCCCGTATGAGAAGCAGGATTAGCCGCAACATCCTCTGGTGTGCCGGTAGCGATGATCTGGCCGCCTTTGTTGCCGCCTTCTGGGCCGAGATCGACAATCCAATCTGCAGTTTTAATCACATCAAGGTTGTGCTCGATCACTACCACAGTATTACCGTGGTCGCGCAAGCGATGCAAAACGACTAGCAGTTGTTGTATGTCGGCAAAATGCAGGCCAGTGGTAGGTTCGTCTAGAATGTATAAGGTTTGGCCGGTATCGCGCTTAGACAGCTCACGCGACAGTTTAACGCGCTGGGCTTCGCCTCCAGAGAGGGTGGTGGCGTTTTGGCCTAAACAGATATAGCTTAAGCCCACATCCATGAGGGTTTGAAGGCGGCGATGAATCATCGGCACGGCAGCAAAAAACTCCACAGCTGTTTCGACGGTCATGCCGAGTACTTCGGTAATGTTTTTACCTTTGTATTGAATTTCTAATGTCTCGCGGTTGTAGCGTTTGCCTTTACACACGTCACACGGCACATACACGTCGGGTAAAAAGTGCATTTCTACTTTGATTACGCCATCGCCTTGGCAGGCTTCGCAGCGGCCTCCCTTTACGTTAAAGCTAAAGCGCCCAGGTTTGTAACCTCGAGATCGTGCTTCTTGGGTGCCAGCAAATAACTCACGAATGGGGGTGAAGATGCCGGTGTAGGTGGCGGGATTTGAGCGTGGCGTTCGGCCAATGGGGCTTTGGTCTATGTCCACCACCTTGTCCATTAGGTCTAAACCGATAACCTGTTTATGCGGCGCAGCGACTAAGGTGGTAGCCTTGTTAAGTAACGTAGCCGCCAAGGGGTATAGGGTGGCGTTAATTAAGGTGGATTTACCAGAGCCAGATACACCCGTAACGCAAGTCATAAGGCCTAACGGAATAGCCAAATCTACATTTTGTAAGTTGTTGCCGGTGGCGCCTAATAATTTGAGCCATTGGTCTTTTTTGGGTGGATTACGTTT
>Ga0233427_10001195_pt1 | contig 29126 bp, 28 predicted proteins | sample SI_118_April2016_5_FD_179885 | JGI IMG/M metagenome (GOLD analysis project Ga0233427, IMG submission 179885) | Seawater microbial communities from Saanich Inlet, British Columbia, Canada - SI_118_April2016_100_MG | ecosystem: Environmental > Aquatic > Marine > Inlet | place: Canada: British...
AGACTATCTTTGTCACTATCGCCGCAGGCGGCAAATCCATGCGCAAGATTACCGCAGCTCAACTTGCCTCTCTCCGGCTGATTATTACGATCTTCCGCAATTTGTGCTAAATAATCAGCACGTAAAGCCCCACTGCGCTCTATAATACGCTGTGTGACTGCAGCAACTTGAAGATTAAGTTGGCCCATAATGACTCCGAAAGGGTAAAGGTATATTGTAACTAAATTACATCATAAGGTCACATTTAATCAAAAATAAAGCCAATAACCGTAATTTTATTACATATATTGGCCGCTGAATACGATGAAAAGTAATATTTGGCCAGCAATTTTACCCTTTTATCAGATAGCCTGAAACAGGAATAAGATACTCAATGAAAGATAATATGTACTCACCAACCGCCACCGCAGCCTGGTCGACACTAACATCATTGGCGACCAGCATGAACAGTCGTACCATTCAGGATTTTTTTCATTCAGATCCCAACCGTGCCAATCAAATGACATTACAGGTCAACGAGTTACTTCTTGATTATTCAAAAAATCTAGTCAGTAATGAGATTTTCCAGCAATTGTTAGCTCTGGCTGAACAGTCCAATCTTAAAGCGCACCGCACTGCCATGTTTGCCGGCGAAGTCATCAATACCACGGAGGATCGTGCTGTTCTCCATGCCACGCTGAGAGCAGAGCCTGAAGATACAACCTCACTCGAGGGTCTGGAAAGAAATAGCCTAGTCAAGGCGCAGCTAGAGCAGATGCAACTAGTCAGCGAAAAGATTCGCAATGGCCAATGGCAGGGCTCTACCGGGAAAAAAATTACCGATGTCATTAACATCGGGATCGGCGGCTCAGACTTAGGCCCAAAACTGGCTTGCAATGGTCTTAATGAATTCGCTCACCCCGAAATTAAGCTGCATTTTATTTCAAATGTTGACGGCGCTGAGATTCTGACAACCTTAGCTAAACTGAATCCAGAGACAACCCTTGTTGCACTGGCCAGTAAAACCTTCACCACTCAAGAGACATTACTGAACGCCAAGACGGCCATTCACTGGTTTGAGCAAACTTTAGGCTTGGCCCAGGCACAGACCTCCAGTCATTTCATCGGTCTAACGGCAAACAAAGCCAATGCCGTTGCTTATGGCATCCCTGAATCACAAATTCTGGAGTTCGCGGAATGGGTCGGGGGCCGTTATTCACTCTGGTCAAGCATAGGGCTGTCTATCGCCGTCAGTATTGGATTTGACGGATTCGTGGAGATGCTTAGAGGCGCGCGAGAAATGGATATACACTTTCAGCAGGCACCATTGGACCAAAACATGCCTGTCATTATGGCGTTACTGGGTATCTGGTACAGTAATTTCATGGGAGCCCAGTCTAGCGCCGTAATCCCTTACTGCGAGCGCCTATTGCTTCTCCCCTCCTATCTACAGCAACTAGATATGGAAAGTAACGGCAAGGCAACCACACTGCACGGGAAGGCCACAGAGTACGATACGGGTCCCATTATTTGGGGACAAACAGGCACTAATGGTCAACATGCATTTTTCCAACTGCTACACCAAGGGACACGATTGGTTCCAATTGACTTTATAGCTGCAGTTAAAGACGGCCTCAGCAATGAGGAACATCACCGCGTTTTATTAGGCAATATGCTTGGTCAGTCTGCCGCTCTAATGATGGGGCAATCCGCTCCAGAGGCGGAGCAACATCGATATTATCCAGGTAATAAGCCATCAAATACCTTGTTAATGGATAGATTATCACCTAAAAACTTTGGCGCTTTGATCGCCCTTTATGAGCATAAGGTGTTTGTGCAGGGCAGTATTTGGAACATCAACTGTTTCGATCAGTGGGGTGTTGAGTTGGGTAAGAAAATGGCCAACAGATTGTTAGATGACAATCTCGATAGGACTACATTGGACCCCTCATCTCAGAGCTTGTTTGAGCACATTGATAGAATTAAGTAGAAGACCTAGGCGCGGCCACCCGATGGTCGCAGTTCTTTAGGCAGAGAGAAGCTAACATTTTCTTCAACCCCTTTAAGCTCCTGAGGTGGCGTCGCACCAAAGCTGACCAGTTGGGCAACTACCCCCTGAACCAGCACTTCAGGCGCCGAAGCCCCAGCTGTAACACCAACTGTCCTTGCACCGTCAAACCACCGAGAATCTATATCTTCAGGTCCATCAATGAGGTAAGCGGCACAGCCACAACGTTCGGCTAACTCTTTAAGCCGATTAGAATTAGAACTGGCCACTGAGCCTACAACCAAAACCACATCAGACTCTATTGCCAACTGTTTCACTGCGTCTTGTCTATTTTGAGTCGCATAACAAATATCATCTTTACGCGGGCCTTGAATATCAGGAAATCTCAGCCGTAAAGCCTCAATTACACCAGCCGTATCGTCCATAGAAAGAGTCGTCTGCGTGACATAAGCCAACTTAGAGGGATCTCTTACCTCAAGCGCTAACACATCATTTTGATCTTCGACAAGGTGTATTGCGCCTCCTTGTAATTTATCAAACTGCCCCATTGTTCCTTCCACTTCAGGATGACCTGCGTGCCCGATTAGCACGCAATCAATTCCATCTGTACTGTATTTTATTACCTCAAAATGGACTTTAGTCACCAAAGGGCATGTCGCATCAAAAACCTTAAGGCTGCGATCTTCTGCCTCTTTACGCACCGACTGAGAGACACCATGAGCACTAAATATAACAATCACATCATCCGGAACCTCATTCAGCTCCTCAACGAAAATAGCACCTCTAGACCGCAGGTTGTCAACCACAAATTTATTGTGCACGACCTCGTGCCTAACATAGATAGGGGCACCAAAAAGAACGAGAGCACGATCAACAATGTCAATCGCACGATCAACGCCTGCGCAAAAACCTCTAGGATTGGCGAGTTTAATATCCATCAGTGTAAACTCTCTGGAGCAACATCAATTATGTGAACTTGAAAAATGATATTCTTCCCCGCCAGTGGGTGGTTAAAGTCGATCAGAGCTCGATCATCGTTAATCTCAACAATAACTCCCGGCAGCTCTCCATCGCCATTTTGAAAGGAAAACATCGCACCAACTTCTATCTCTTTCTGATCAAAATTACTACGATCCACTTCCTGCACATTTTGGGGATTATGCTGACCAAAAGCATTTTCTGGGGCAATAGTGAACTCGCGCTCATCACCACCAACTAAGCCCATCAAAGAAGACTCGAATCCCGGCAGTAAATTTCCGTCGCCTACCGTAAAGGTGGCCGCTTTTGCCTCAAAATTTGAGTCTATAACATGGCCATCCTCAAGCACTAACGCAAAATGCAAAGTAACTATGGTTCCACTGTCTACTGATAATGTCATATCAAGCCTAACTTTTTGAATCTTGGTCAGATACAAACGTATCCAATATTAATAAGAATGCACCAACGGTAATCCCACTGTCGGCAACATTAAACGCAGGAAAATGCGAGCCAGACCAATGGAAATCTAGAAAATCAATCACGTAGCCTAAAAAGGCTCGATCATAGAGATTGCCCAAAGCTCCACCCAATATTAACGCCAAGGCTAGGCTCTCTAGCCAACGTTGCCTAGATAAGCGAGTCATCCACACAATGATAATGACACTGACTATGGACGACAAAGCCGTGAAGAACCAACGCTGCCACCCCCCTGCATCACTTAAGAAACTAAAGGCCGCACCATAATTATGGACATGCACTAAGTTAAAGAAATCGGTTATTACCTCACCCTGCCCGTAGGGAAAATCAGCCACTATCCATGCTTTTGTTAGCTGATCAGCTGCGACAATGAGGGTCGCCAACATAAACCACATAAGCCTATATGGCATGATACTTTCAGACTTAGGCATGAGATCGAGTTTCTCCAACGCCACTGATATTATCAATGCAGCGCCCACAAACCTCTGAATGATCTGCCTGAGTGCCAACATCTTCAATAAAATGCCAGCAGCGAACGCATTTGGTGGCTGTCGAGTGAGATACAGCGACTCTCAAACCGCCAAGAGGCGACTCTTGAAGGTCAGGAGCATCAGCCAACGGTGAAAGCACGGCTTTTGAAGTAATCGTGACAAAACGTAACTCATCGCCTAGTTTTGCAAGCGTCTCATACAGAGCTTGATCGGCATATACTGCGATTTCAGCGCCGAGAGATCCTTTAATAGCGCCCTCTTTTCTCTGATCTTCGATAACCTTATTGATCGCTTCTTTGGCCAACAAAATAGACGCCCAGTCATCATTGCTAATTGTTTCCTCACGGGTCAACCTAGGCAGCGGATACCATTCAGCGACAAAGACAGACTCACTTCGATCCCCTGGCATAAAGCTCCAAATTTCATGAGCAGTAAAGCTTAGTATCGGTGCAATCCAGCGGACAAATGCCTCAGCAATATGAAAAAGAGCCGTTTGAGCTGAGCGTCTAGGTAGGCTATCTTCACCACAGGTATAAATCCGATCTTTAATAATATCCAGATAAAAACCACCCATATCTCGGACACAGAAATTGTGTAATTTTTGATAGATTTGATGAAATTGGAAATTATTGTAATCGCTAATAATATCGTCCTGAAGCTGAGCGGCACAGTCAATTGCCCAGCGATCAAGAGCTACTAAGTCATCATGTTTAACTGCGTGAGAAGACGGATCGAAACCGTCGATATTAGACAGGAAATAACGTGCCGTATTACGAATACGACGATAGGAATCGCCTGCTCGATTAAGTATCTCATCAGATACCGCCATCTCTGCACTAAAGTCAGCTGAGGCAATCCAGAGGCGCAAAACATCGGCGCCTAGTTCGTTGATAACTTTTTGTGGTGATACCACATTGCCAATTGACTTGGACATCTTGCGTCCGTTTTCATCGACCGTAAACCCGTGGGTTAAAACTGCTTTGTAGGGCGCCGTGCCGTTAATTGCAATCGCCGTCTTCAAAGAAGACTGAAACCAACCTCTATGTTGATCTGAGCCCTCCAAATAAAGATCTGCTGGGTAGCTAAGTTCTTCACGATCATCAATGACAGAGGCATGAGTTACACCAGAATCAAACCAAACATCGAGAGTATCGGTGACTTTTTGATAATCTTCCGCATCAGCACCTAATAAGTCAGCTGCGTCTAAAGAATACCAAGCATCAATGCCTTGAGTTTCAACAATACAAGCCACCTTCTCGATCAAATTAGCCGTGTCTGGATGGATCTCTCCGGACTGCTTATGAACAAACAGCGTGATCGGAACTCCCCAGGTTCGTTGTCGAGAGACGCACCAATCAGGACTGTTATCTAACATACCCTCAATGCGCGCCTCACCCCAATCAGGGTGCCAGCTCACATTTTTAATCGCAGCTTTAGCTTTATCCAACAAGCCTTCCTTGTTCATAGAGATAAACCACTGAGGCGTCGCTCTGTAAATCAAAGGCGTTTTGGTCCGCCAACAATGAGCGTAGCTATGCGTGATCTTACCGCAAGCCATTAGCCTACCCTGCTCAGTTAACACGTCAATCACATGCTGATCGACTTTATAGACATGCTCTCCGGCAAACAGCTCAACATCATCCCGAAAAGTACCATTGTCGATGATATAATTTAAGGTGCCAATACCATACTGCTTAGCTACATTAAAATCTTCCACGCCATGGTCTGGTGCCGTGTGCACACACCCTGTGCCCGCTTCTGTAGTGACATGATCACCCAGTAACACGGGAATCTTGCGGTCATAAAAGGGATGATCAGCGACCAGGTTTTCCAGAGCCTCGCCTTGGCAACTTGCCAGCACTTTATAGTCTGCAATCTCTAGACGCTCCATCACTGACTCGAGCAATAGTTGAGAGCAGATTAAACGCATAGAGCCAGAGGCTGTTGCGCACTGCACCAAGCTGTATTCCAACTCTGCGCCCATTGATATCGCCTGACTACTTGGAATAGTCCAAGGTGTCGTGGTCCAAATTAAAACATTAATTTTACCCTCACCAGGCACCCCACCAAAGGCAATAGACAGCTTATCCAGCTGCTTGGAGTCAGTCACCGGATAGGCGACATCGATAGAAAATGACGTTTTATCTTGATACTCAACCTCAGCTTCAGCCAGAGCTGACCCGCCGACAACACTCCAGTAAACCGGCTTGTATCCCTTGACCAAATGACCATTAGCGGTGATCTTACCCAGGGCTCGAATAATATCCGCCTCAACACCAAAATTCATCGTCAGATAGGGCCTATCCCAATCTCCAAAAATACCAATACGAACAAAATCTTTACGCTGGCCATCCACCTGTTTCATTGCATAATCGCGACACTTTTGCCTAAAAACAGAATAATCGACTTTAACTCCAGCCTTACCAATTTTCTTTTCTACATTGTGCTCAATTGGCAAACCATGGCAATCCCACCCAGGGATATAAGGCGCATCGAAACCACTCATAGTACGAGACTTAACGACTATATCTTTTAAGGTCTTATTAACCGCATGACCCAAATGAATATCACCATTAGCATAGGGAGGGCCATCGTGAAGAATATATTTCTCACGCCCAGATCGAGCCTTTCTTATTTGCCCGTAAATATCTTTCTTGTGCCATTCTTTTAAGATGCCAGGTTCTCTCTGTGACAAATTAGCACGCATCGGAAAATCCGTTTTCGGCAGATTTAACGTTGTTTTATAATCTATTGTTTGGTCGCTCATTTTCAGCCTTAAGGTCTACTATTTGTTTGCCTGGTCAAACCAGGCTCTTATGTTATTAACATCACGGCGGATATTTTCTACCAAGTCATCCAACGTAGTGAACTTTTTCTCGTCACGAATTTTATGTTTAAACTCTACGTCAATCCGCTGACCGTAAAGTTTTCCTTCAAAATCCAAAAGGTGTACTTCTAGAATTGGTTTTACTAGATCGCCAACCGTTGGCCTGATACCCACATTGGCCGCGCCTTGCAAAACTTTCTCACCGACATTCACCAACACTGCAAAAACGCCTGATAAAGGGGCGCTATATCGATGAAGCTGCACATTAGCCGTTGGGAAACCCAATTCAGTCCCTAGTTGTTGACCGTAAACAACTCGCCCTTGAATTGAAAATGGCCGCCCTAATAAGTCCTGAGCCCCGGCAAAGTCCGATTGTCGTAAAAACTTTCGCACTAGCGTGCTACTAACGCGTTGACCATCGACCTCGAGGGTTTCAGTGTCCTGAACTTCAAAATTAGCTTTAGCCCCCGAGCGCTTCAGCATCTGGAAATCACCACTGCGGTCACAACCAAAACGAAAATCATCGCCAACGATTAAATAACGAGTGCGCAAACCCTTAACTAACACCTTATCAACAAACTGCTGAGCCGTTAGACTTCTCAGCGCCTGGTTGAACTGCAAACAGACAACCTGATCAATACCAAAATCTGTCAGCGCCTCTATCTTCTCTCGCAGACGCATTAATCTTGCAGGAGCCTTTTCACCTGAAAAATATTCCTGTGGCTGAGGCTCAAAAACCATGACCACCGAAGGTAGATTTAAGGCAGCGGCTTTATTTTTCACCTGCTGCAATATAGCCTGATGACCAAGGTGAACGCCATCAAAGGAACCGATAGTTACAACCGATTCTTGGTCAGAGGCATGCAGGTTATGTAATCCTCGAATGAAACTCATTTTGCCTCGTTTTACAGCCAACATCATTACTCTCTAAACAAGGCGCAAAGTATACCTAGCAACGCGCAGAAAGGTAAGAGATAGGCCTACAATGGTGTGTTACGTCTCCACTTTTAAATGCACATGGACCGCTACGCCTGTAACCAAAAAAGTATTGTGGTTTATGGTTGGCGTGAGGTCGCCTTAGCGGGGCCGCGCAGATCTGACATTTTAAAGCCAGTTATTAAAAGCATCAAAACATAGGCTACGAATCCAGCGGCACAAAGCCCGAGAATACCTCTTGATCTCTGCCACCAAGGCATGTTCTGCCAAACCTCAGAATTTAACGCATCTAGCGGCCCAGAAACCACCACCAATACAACCAACATTACGCCAACAGCTGCACTTAACTGGCAGAAAAATCCCACCCAATGACCTGAGGCGACATAAACACCACTCCTTTTTAGATAGACATACAGGAGGATGGCATTTAAAAAAGCAGCGACTGATGTAGCTGCGGCTAACCCTAGATGCCCGATCTGCCAGTAAAAATGCAGGGGCACCACAAAAAGAATGTTAAGCACCATATTAGTCACCATAGCGATAATGCCAATACGTACCGGTGTGCGCATATCTTGACGAGCAAAAAAGCCAGGAGCGAGCACCTTAATCAACATAAACGCAATCAGACCCAAGGCATAGGCCCGCAAACTTAGCGTTGCCATTGACATATCCCGAAGGGTCATTACGTCGCCATAATAAAACAGGGTGACTAAAATGGGCTCAGCTAATAGCACCAGCGCCGCAGAAGCCGGCACCGCAATAAGCAAAATCATTTTTAGCGCCCAGTCTAATGTCTCAGAATATTCCTGAGTTGAACTCGCCGCATGATGGCGCGACAGATTAGGTAATATTACCGTCGCAATGGCGACCCCAAATACACCTAGAGGCAGTTCCGACAAACGATCCGAGTAATACAACCAAGAGACACTTCCCGTTGGTAAGAACGTCGCTAGCATGGTGTCTAGTAGTAAATTTATTTGGCTAACAGAAACCCCAAATATTGCCGGCCCCATTAGCTTTAAAATCTTACGCACACCGGGATGATGCCAATCAACTTTAGGTGCTGGCAGCATGTGTATACGGAGTAAAAATGGAATCTGAAAAATAAACTGTAAAATCCCCGCAATTAAAACACCCCAAGCGAGAGCAAAAGCGGGCTGTTCAAACATGGGCGCTGCGATTAGAGCCGCTGCAATCAGCGATATATTCAACAAAATAGGTGTAAATGCCGGCACCGCAAACCGATCATAGCTATTAAGAATGCCCCCAGCTACACCAGTCATCGAAATAAACATCAAGTAGGGAAAGGTAATGCGTAACATCTCCGCTGTCGCAGTAAACTTTAGGGGGTCATTAAAAAACCATTTTGGGGCAAAAATAGCTGCCATGGCAGGTGCTGCCAGAACGATAACCAGCGTAAACAATAAAAGGGTAAGGCCCAAAGTGCCACTTACTCGACTTATTAAACTTCTTACTGCAGCCTGACTACCCTGCTCTCGATACTCGCCCAATATCGGCACAAATGCCTGAGCAAAGGCTCCTTCAGCAAATAACCGACGAAAAAAATTAGGTATTTTAAAGGCGACAAAAAATACGTCTGCAAATGCCTCGGCGCCAATAACTCTGGCAAATACAACGTCTCGAGCAAGCCCCATAACACGGGACAGCATGGTAAAAAAGCTAACGACACCACTAGAACGCAACAAACCATTGTCTTTAGGATTGCCTGAAGACTCGACGAAAGCCCCAGTAGGCGCGCCTTGATCATCTAACTGTGACCGTTCCTGAGTCAAAAGAGTACCTATTCATTATGTGTTTATAAAGTACAGTTTAACCACTGACATCGCTGCGGCCAAGCAAATCTAAAAACCCCAAGATTAGATAATACTGTTAGACTTGCAAGCGAAGCATCTCAGTAACCGTTTTCAAACTAAATAAGCCTAAATAAAGCATGAAAACTAGGTTGAATATTACAACTAAACCCTGTATATTTCCGCGCCTTTAGCGAGTCCATAAAGTTAGGAGTAAGAAAGTTGGCAAATTCAGTACAAGCAAAGAAACGCGCACGCCAAAACGAGAAACGCCGCCAGCATAATGCCAGCCTGCGCTCTATGGTCCGCACCTATTTAAAGAAAGTTGATGCTGCGATCGCCTCTGGTGATAAAGCAGTGGCGCAGGAAGCGTACACTGCTTCTGTACCAGTTATAGATCGTATGGCCGATAAAGGAATTATTCACAAGAATAAAGCCGCGCGGCATAAGAGTCGTTTGAACGCTAAAGTTAAGGCCCTTAACGCAGCGTAAGAACCTCTCAAAAAGAAAAACCGGCATTAGCCGGTTTTTTTTCGTCTGTAACTTAGTCAGTGATCGACCTACAGTTGAGCGTTAACTACCATATTGTCTCGATGAATCAACTCATCATCCTCGCGGTAGCCTAGCACCTCTAAAATCAACTCTGTGCCTTTGCCTTTTATTTTAAGCGTCTCCACTGCACTATAGTTAACCAACCCACGGGCTATTTCTGCACCTGTTTCATTCACACAACTCACTAGGTCACCCCGACTAAACTCTCCACTTACGCCTTTAACCCCAACAGGCAGCAAACTACGACCCTCTTTTGACAGCACGGCCACCGCTCCAGCATCAAGAATCAACTGCCCCTTAACCTGTAACTGACCCGCTAACCATTGCTTGCGAGCCGCGATGGGTTTCTGACTCGCGGATAACAATGTTCCAACAACATCACCGCGACCCACTCTAAGAAGAACCTCTTCGTTACGGCCACCGGCAATCACTGTATTACAACCAGAGCGGGCCGCTAAACGCGCCGCCTGAAGTTTAGTAACCATGCCGCCACGCCCCAAACCACTTGCACTATCGCCAACCAATGCATCCAGAGCATCGTCATCAGCCTGTGCATGAGGTATTAATGTGGCCGTTGAGTCATGGTCAGGATTGGCGCTATACAGCCCATCTTTGTCAGTCAATATCACCAATAGGTCAGCATCAATTAAATTAGCAACTAAAGCGGCCAAGCTATCATTGTCACCAAAACGAATTTCATCTGTAACAACGGTATCGTTTTCGTTAACAATGGGAACAACACCTAACTCCATGAGCTTTTTTAGGACACCACGAGCGTTCAAATAGCGCTGTCTATTGGCTAAGTCATCGTGGTCAAGCAAGATCTGTGCGGTAGCTCGAGTGAATCGCTCAAAGCTACTCTCGTAGGCCTGAATAAGCCCCATTTGACCCACCGCAGCGGCGGCCTGTAATTCATCAATGCTATCAGGTCTTTGTGTCCATCCGAGACGGGCAATACCCTCGGCAATAGCGCCTGAAGAGACCAGTACAATCTCATTGCCCTGATCAAGTAAAGTCGCTATTTGGCTAACCCACCCATCAATAGCAGCTCGATCAAGACCTGCACCATCATCGGTCAATAAGGCGCTGCCGATCTTAACGACCCAGCGTTTAGCATCTTTAGCGACCGTCCTATTCACCTTACATTACTCCGCGTAAACCACTTCAACATCGTTATCATCATGATCGTCATCATCACTATCATCATCTAACTGTGATTGCTGGCGAGCCGTACGACGAGTTTCTGCAAGACCTTCAATTCGATCACGCGCCTCAGCCTGAATTTCCGTGCGCCGCGCCTCTGCAAGCTCAGCCAAGTTTGGGTCAACCAACTCTCGTTGCCGATGATCGTCAATGTAATCCATTATCGCTGCACACAGAACTTTAGTACCCTGAGATGCCAAACCAGACATTCTAAAGACCGGCCCTTTCCACTCTAAATCATCTATGACTTGCTGGCACGCTACGTCAATATCTTCCTCGCGCAATAAGTCGACCTTATTAAGTATTAGCCAGCGATCGCCTTCAGCCAATGTAGGGCTGAAGGCATCTAACTCACGCTCAATAACCTGCGCATTTTGTCCGGATGTTGATCCATCAAACGGCATCATATCGACCAGATGTAACAACAGTCGTGTCCGGGTGAGATGTTTTAAGAACCGAATACCTAGCCCAGCACCCTCAGACGCTCCTTCAATGAGGCCAGGAATGTCAGCCACCACAAATGACTTATCGCCACTCATACCCACGACACCTAAATTAGGAACCAAAGTGGTAAAAGGATAGTCAGCGACTTTGGGACGTGCCGCAGAGACCGATCGAATAAACGTCGATTTACCCGCATTGGGCAAACCTAGCAGACCTACGTCGGCCAACACTTTAAGCTCGAGTTTTATTTCTCTGACTTCTCCATCCTGCCCTGGCGAAGTCTGGCGCGGTGCACGGTTAGTACTCGATTTATAGCGAGTGTTGCCCAGACCATGGAATCCGCCTTGAGCTACCTTAAGTTGCTGATCTAGCACGGTGAGGTCGCCCATCACATCACCAGTTTCATTATCAAGCACTGTAGTACCTACAGGTACCTGCAATATTAAATCATCGCCACCACGGCCAGTGCACTCTGCGCTGCTACCCTGCTGTCCACCTTGAGCTTTATAGTTACGGGTATAACGAAAATCGATAAGCGTATTCAATCCCTCTTTAGCGATCAATACGACACTGCCGCCGTCACCACCGTCACCACCGTCAGGACCACCTTTGGGAATATATTTTTCACGCCGAAAGCTTAGGCAACCATTACCACCTTTGCCGGCGTGAACTTTAATTGTAGCTTCATCAACAAATTTCATAAGAGCAGTTTACAGTTGCCAAAGGGTTTAGTCATTTCAAGAATTGAGGATCTATTTTTAAAAAAATTAGCGCCCATAAAAAAAGCCCCGCGTAGGGGCCTTTTTAACTGAATGGAAGCGTCTACGCAGACACTACCTCAGCATATTTACGATTGTGCGGGCCTTTTTGTACAAACTGCACTTTACCCGTCGCTTTTGCAAACAACGTGTGGTCTTTACCAATACCAACATTGTTGCCAGGATGAAACTTAGTTCCACGCTGACGAATGATGATACCACCTGCATTGATTGCTTGACCGCCATAGACTTTCACGCCAAGTCGCTTGCTTTGTGAATCGCGACCGTTACGAGTACTACCACCAGCTTTCTTGTGAGCCATTGCTATATCCTCTTTGGATTAACCAGCATTAATGCCAGTAATCTTAACTTCTGTATACCACTGTCTGTGGCCCTGTTGAGTGCGCGAGTGCTTGCGACGACGAAACTTGATGATGTTTACTTTATCACCACGACCATGAGATACAACCTCAGCCGTCACTTTACCACCCTCTACATGAGGGGCACCAATCTTGACTTCAGCACCTTCGCCAACCATCAAGACTTCTTCGAAATCGATACTATCACCAGTTGCAATCTCAAGCTTCTCAAGACGCAGGGTTTCGCCCTCTACGACTCGATGTTGCTTTCCGCCACTTTTGATTACTGCGTACATGTTTTGCTCCAATTTATAATGACCCTTTCACGGCCTGATTCTGTCGCTTCAAGTCGTTGAGCTAATAGCCCCTTTGCGAGGGCGGCAATTCTAATGGAACACCCCCGTCTTATCAAGCATTTAAACAGTGAAAACAACAGTAATCTGCCGGATTTAAAACAGGTGGCACAAACTGACCAATAATGGAGACACCAAACCAAGCTCTAGACGATCTAATTAGGCGCCGTCAAGCCAGATCAGGGAAGCATTACGCCCTGTTATTTGATCTCTACGGTAGGAGAAAAAACGCTCTGAATCATTAACGGTACAAAACTCTCCACCGTATACCGCAGATACACCGCAGGCCTGCAATTCGGCCCGGGCTAGAGCATAAATATCAGCCAAATACTTGGCGCTTGCATCTATGAAGGCATTTTTAATCGCACCCTGATGGACGCTGTTTTGCGCGTTACTTAAAAAGGCTTCCCTAACGTCTACACCAACCTCAAATGCTTGAGGGCCAATGGCGGGACCTAAATAAGCGAGGATATTTTTTGTAGAAGAGAATTGACTAAGGGTTCTGCGCAATATGCCATTGGCAAGCCCACGCCAGCCTGCATGAACAGCCGCTATCTGAGTGCCGGATTGATCACATAAAAGGACCGGTAAACAATCTGCCGTCATCACCACACAGGGGACACCGGATTGATCGCTAAAACTGCCGTCAGCATCCGGAACACCCTTCGCATCTGGCGCATAAATTACCTTAGTACCATGCACTTGATTCAGCCACACTGGCGACATTAAAAGGTTAAGGGTGGTTTCAAGTGCATCACGGTTAGCCTGAACGGCTATCGCCGTGTCACCAACATGCAATGCAAGATTGTTTTGGTTAAAAGGGCTCTCACTGCAGCCCCCTGCCCTAACAGTCATAGCTGAGCGCACATTATCTGGCGCCGGCCAATCTGGAACAAAAAAAGACATCGCTTAACTATCCTATCGCCAAAGCTTCAAGTAAGTTTTGCATATCCTCAGGTAAGTCGGTAGTCCAACCAACTTCCTTGCCGGTGGCAGGATGTACAAGCGCCAACTCGCGAGCATGCAAAGCTTGACGACCAAACTGCCGCAGACACTCTTGCAGCTCAATCGAGGTGCCCTTATGAATCCGCAAACGCCCCGCATAGGTATCATCTCCAACGATAGGGTGCTTTATATGCGCCATATGCACTCGAATCTGGTGAGTACGGCCCGTTTCTAGCTTAACCCGCAAATGACTGTGGCTGTCAAACCGCTTAAGCACGCGATAGTGGGTTCGCGCCTCCTTGCCGTCAGTGATTACCGCCATTTTAGTACGCTGATGTGGGTGCCTGCCAATAGGCTGATCCACTGTGCCACCAGCTATCACACAGCCAACAGTAACGGCTTCGTATTCACGGCGTACTGTTCTGGCTTGCAGTTGCAGAACAAGGTCAGTGTGCGCTTGCAATGTCTTAGCTACCACCATCAAACCCGTAGTATCTTTGTCCAATCGGTGCACAATGCCTGCCCGTGGTACTGACTGAAGTGAAGGGCAGTGATGGAGCAACGCATTAAGAACAGTGCCAGAACGGTTGCCTGCCGCGGGATGAACCACAAAATTTGCCGTCTTGTTAATGACCAATATATGATCATCTTCAAATACGATACTTAAGGGAATATCCTCTGCCTGCCAGTCTCCTTCTGGCTCAAGATGGGCATTAATCGTGAGTGTTTCACCACCGAGCAACTTATGCTTGGGTACCTTCTGCTGATCATCAACTTTTAACTCACCCTGCTTAATCCACTGTTGCAGACGCGATCGCGAAAATTCACCAAATAGCTCAGCCGCTACTTGATCTAATCGTCGGCCACAATCTGAAGGCAGCACCATGGCTTTACGCTCAATATTATCTAAATTATTAGTCAATTCATCTGATCCATTTTTACTTATTTCATTAATTACTAAACTTATTCTAAATTAATCGCTCTAACGAAGACGATTTACTACCAACTAGCATCCAAAAATGGAAGAATTATTGGTTTAGTTAGTGGGCTGTGGTTAAATAGCCGACCTCGTCGAGTGGTGACTCGACAGAGCCTACAACTGAGAATATTACATGAAAAACTTGTCGTTTATGTTGTTGATTTTGACTTTATCGCTCTCCTCTGGATGCTCGTGGCTTGGATGGGGTGATGATGAACAGCCAGAAGAGGATACAGCCGGCTTTACCGAACGTAATTTTTACGACAAAATTCAATCGAGTCTGAACGCTAGTAATTGGGGCGTTGCCATCAGCAACCTGCAGCTCCTAGAGTCTCAATTTCCCTTTGGTAAGTATGCGGAACAAGGACAACTCGAACTAATCTATGCCCAGTACAAGTCAGGTGACTACGAATCAAGTATTGCATCGGCAGATCGCTTTGTTCGCTTGCACCCACAACATCCTAATGTCGACTATGCTTTTTACGTTAAAGGTTTATCAGAGATCTCACAGACAGGGGGGTTCTTCGACAGCTTTATGCCTACCGACAACAGCATGCGAGATATTGGAACTGCGCGCGGCGCTTTCACAACCTTAAGCGAACTGCTATCGCGCTTTCCTGAAAGCCCTTATGCCGACGATGCACGTAAACGTTTGGTAAGTTTACGCAACCGACTGGCTCGGGCCGAAATTCATGTGGCCAACTACTACTTCGCCCGAGGTGCCTATTTGGCGGCAGCTACTCGGGGGCGTTATGTTGTAGAGAATTTCCAACAATCACCCGCTGTGCCCGATGGTCTAGCGGTCACCGCCCAGGCCTATTATATGCTGGACATGCGAGAGCTAGCCGACAACTCCGTCAAGGTATTGGCTGCCAATTATCCGGAGCATCCTGCTCTTGATGAAAATGGTCAATTTGATTTTGATCAACGCCTCATCGGTAACGAAGATACATTCTTAGACAAGCTGTCATTTGGCTTGCTTAAACGTATTAAACCGCCTGCGTTTGATACCCGTACAATCTATGACAAAGCAACCCGCGAGGCTGCATTGATCAGTGGCGAGGCTGCAGGTACTATTTTTGGTATGAAAACAGCCACAGCAGTTGCTGTGGGCGTCCTTGGCGCCGCTGCGATCGCCAATGGTGGTGGTAGCTCTTCCAGTGACGGCGGTGATGGCACTACAGGCACCACAGGCACAAATACTGGCACTACAGGTACCGGCGGTTCTGGGACGACTGGAACGACTGGAACGACTGGAACATAAATACTGTAGGAAGATGACGTTTATCAGTAGGACAAGACGTGATCTTCCTAACGTAGACTCACCTTTGGACTAACAGGCTAATCAGCCTGTGTCCCCAACCCCAGGTGGACAAAATATCATCATGAACAAGCAAGACATTATCGATGAGATGCGGGTCCTTCCCGCTATTGATCCAGACTTTGAAATTTCTCGCAGAGTCGCGTTCATTCAGGGCCAACTTACTAATGCTGGTGCCAAAACCCTTGTTCTAGGTATTAGCGGTGGGGTAGATTCCTCGACCTGCGGTCGTCTAGCCCAGCTAGCCGTTGATGGTCTAAACCATCAGTATGATTGCACAGACTACCGGTTTGCCGCTGTACGCCTGCCCTATGGCACCCAGAAAGACGAAGATGATGCGCAGGTGTCTCTGGCCTTTATTCAGCCTAGTCTAAGCCTCACTGTGAATATCAAAGAGGGTGTTGACGCCATCAACGCCAGTGTCTGTGCAACGCTTGAAGACAACGGTCTATTGCCCAACGCAGACGCGGTTGATTTTGCCAAGGGCAATGTTAAGGCGCGGGCACGCATGGTGTCGCAATATGAAATAGCCGGCATGCTCGGTGGTCTTGTGCTGGGTACCGACCACTCCGCAGAGAACATCACAGGGTTTTACACCAAGTTTGGAGATGGCGCCTGTGACTTGGCACCGCTGTTTGGCCTGAGCAAACGTCAAGTGCGCCTGCTGGCCAAAACCATGGGTGCGCCTGATGCCCTGGTGACCAAAACGCCAACGGCAGATTTAGAGTGCCTAAGCCCGCAGAAAGAAGATGAGCAAGTGCTTGGCCTGTCCTACGATGACATTGATGATTTTCTTGAGGGCAAAGCAGTCAGTGCTGAGGCAGAACAGCGATTAATTGAGATTTACACCAAAACCCAGCATAAGCGTATGCCTATTGCTACGGTTTACAACTAGTTAGCAATATTTTGATAAATATAGAGCGCTCTAAAGTCGCCGACTTCATTTAATATCTCGTCATTCAACCCTTCTGACTGCCGAAAGTCCTCAACAGTCGCATACTTATCTGGGATGCAACTTGAACTTAGTGCATCTAAATTTTCATCAGGTTTGTGAGACTTCATTCCCATAGTTAAACTCACCTCAGCGCCAGAAAGATCATCCCGTGCTGTAACTGTGAGCTCACTAATCTTGTAGACATCCGCTATATTGATGAATCCTACACCCGTGCTGCCGCCATTGAGAACCCCAGAGATGAAGCCCGCACTATTCATTTGAGCTTGTGTTACCTGATAACCCTCGACATAAGATGGCCAACCACAAGTACTAATGTTAGAACCAGTGTAAAAAATTCTGCCCCCTTTATTGTTTGCAAAACCACCGCTACAATTAACAATCTTTATGTCACCGTCAAGGTACATCGACACTATCTCAGGCGAATCACCCTCAGCCAGGCTATTTTGCCAGCCGTTATCCGAGTGCAGGTGCGGGTGTTTCTTATTTCCGTCCCAGATGCCATCGCCATTATGATAAAACTTAGTCTCAGTGAAAGCGTCATTAGTAATTTTGTGATAGCTACCTCCATGACCAAACGTAATCTCACCCGGCGTTACACCGCTCCCACCTGATGCCACTTTATTTGTTCGTTGCACAGCAATACACGCATTGTGACCGGCTGTTATTCCAATATTAGCGTCGCTGAGATTGAGCGCACTTAAGTCTCCCTCAATATTATCAGGGTAGTTATGAATACGTCGACTCAAGACATTTTCAGCAGCATGCTCCAATTGAGCATAACGCATCTGGTTAGTCACCATTTGGGCCCGAGTATTGCTAGTTGAAACGGCACTGGTGCCTAATAGCGCCATAATTGTAAGTAAAATCAAAGCCATGGGTAGCACTGCGCCACGCTGCGACTTTAAGGTCTTTACCATAAAAAACTGTCCATCTAATTTTTTCATTTCAATGTCCTTTTAAAACCCTTGAATCAAGAGTGAAGATAAAGCGGTTAATCGGGCTGTCTCAGCCTCAGATTTAAGACCTGAATAGTCTTCTGATACAGACGGTTGGCCACGGCTGTTTCACGTGCCTGCATCAACAATGTAAACTCAACAGAAACCAAGGTTGTCCAATCGGGTTCAGGGGATCCAGTGTTTCCATCTTTAAAAACGTTTGCAACGTCATCATCAGTGGTATCGAATCCGTAACGAACCTGGAAATTCTCCACGCCATTGGCCATCGGCTTAGCATCTGACCATGTTGGCAGCCCTGATGGATCAGCTATAATTTCTTTCTCAACAAACACATTATCGTCTCTGACGTAATAAATTTTTCTGTGGAACTGCCGTATATCAGCACCACTATTATTTATCCAATTTGTCACTATAAATGCAGAAGAACCACCGACATCTAACACATAATTCAGTTCAGATATGTCGAGTGAAGGATCTATAAAACGAGACTGAAGGTAATACTTAGTTGTATCAATTGGTGTTGCCGTAAGATCAAAATCTGCGCGACGCACCGCCAACACATCGGTGCCAGTTAATTTATCTTGATAGCAACTATCCGTACCCGTGGAGGCGTATTTACCCACAATTGGGTGGTCTAAACCAACGTTAGAACCTTTCGAGCAAACCTCGACATCGCTAGATATAGGCGCCTCAGTGGGCGAGAACTGCCCAAAATAACCGGCATATCGTATCTCTTTTGAGAGGGTACTTGACAAAAAATGACCATTTTCATGTAACTCGCTGTGGCCTCTAAGCGTGTTAATTGATTTAGAAGAACCCGCCACTAAATCGATCATCAACCAGGCAATAAAAACACCTAATAGAAGTGAGACCATCATCTCGATGAGGGTAAAGCCCTGTTGCTTTGACATCAGTTACATCGCCTCAACACTATGGTACTAAATAGCTGAAAATTACTCATAAAACCGCCACCTGCATGTTTATTGAACCTATAAAAAATCAATCGCCAGGCCTATTTATAGGAGCTACACTGCCGTGGTCATGCTCCCGAGAATCCGGATTAACACAGGTACCCACTATCGGCATTGTTATTGATCCATTACCAACAATTTTGACGTTATCAACCTTTATGCCATGACATTGGTCCCATTGCTCAACAATCAGTGATCCGTTAACTGTCAAATCATTGTTGTTCAAACATAAGTCTTCAACAATCAAGTTCCCTTCAAATGTTGCATTTGAAGTTAAATAAGTGACGTGCTTCTCAACGTGCATTCCTGAAGGAAAACCTGACGTGATATTAGGTATACTTTCCAAGTCAATCTCAACACCATTATCTTTATAAAAATCCTCAGCTTTTTTATCGTTTTCTTCACCTCTCATTTCATTCCACTGACCCCCATTAGCACTTACCTCCCAAAAGCACTCTTGACAATCATTCATGTCATTGCAGGTCACAGCGCATATGCCAGGATTTGCAGTCGCATAAGTAGGATCGTTGCAGCTACACTCACTTGAATTAGCACTGGCATAGCCGGAATTACTGCAATCCAATACTGGACCGGAAGGTGAAAGAAAATCGGCAACAACGACTGTCACCTGCACCGAGTTCCGCATTGCGTTATTGCTAGCTGCACAATTGCTTGGTACATAAGCAAGCTCATTAGTCCCCTTCCACGCGACCTCAACGTTATATAGTGAGGGCATCGTTCCTGTTGCTGCTGTAAAACCAATACAGCCTGCCGGATCAGGTAACCCGCCAGCCGTTATTCCATCTACAGCAGATTCTGAAAGCGCCTCAACCCATGTGTTAATCGAGTCTGTCGTTGTAACATGCGCTGTTTCAGCGCATGTTATTGCCGTAGGTGGTGCGGTGGTTGCAGAGTTGTAGCTAATGCTAGACGCTGTTAAACATTGATTACCATAGTCTGCATCTGCCCTAAGATGCTCGGCCATGCTGTTCACCATTCGCGATGCATAGGCGTATTCAGCGGATTGAAGTTCAGCCATCTGTGTCTGGCCTTGCAGTGACGCAAAACCCAAGACGCCGACACTGACCACGACCAAGGTAACCATTACTTCAATTAAGCTGACGCCATGTGACCGAAAGGCTTGAGACTGCGATTTCTGTCGTACTAATGTTGTCATTAGCCGCTCCTTGGCTATACAAAATTAAACCTTAATCGCCTTAACCTACCCTTCTTACAAAGCGATCTTCTAATTATTAATTCGTTTATTGCAAGATCCAGCCAGTCGTTGCGCCGGTCTTATCTATTCGAAATTCACAACTGGCGCCTGCTCCACTCAAACAGAACTGGCTGGCTGTGGATGTTTTAGCTTTTGCAAAAACTTTATCACTTTTAAATGTAAACGAATATCGGAGGCAAATGTCATTATCTAGGGCAACAACTTGAACCACAGCGTCACAATGATTCTGCTTTTTACTATAATTTAAAGCATCAACTGCAGATTCCCAATCACCCCAAACACCATGGTACCCCATGGCGAGGGACATCTGTTTGGATGACATGTCTGCTACAATTTTTTCTGCCTGTGCACGATAGCTCTTATCGACATAATACTGGTAACTAGGAAATGCAGCTGCAGACAGAATAGCCACGATAGCCAAGGTCACCATTAATTCGATGAGAGTAAAACCTTTTAAAGACACATATTTAACTGAACGTTTTTTAAATGCCATCAGCATTAAGACCCACAGCTTGTAGTTGATGCTTTCGTCACATAACCAGATAACTCTATGGCCACGTTAATACCAGCTGCACCTCCAGTCTGACAAAAATGCACTGTTTCAGCGGCATCTAAACGTGCATCTTCAGTAAATTCTATATGGCTGCCCGTCATACCTGACGAATACACACTGGTGTCGTCTAATTGGTGGACCATCAGACACTCGGTACAAGATGCATAGGTGTCAGTGTCCTTAGTGGTAACCAGCCACCCGTTACTAAAATTACCTCCAACAATAGGCTTTATAAAAACAGGTTTCCGTTGTTGAATAGCCGCCGAGCGGGCTAAAGCAACCGCAGATTGGAGCTGGGTAACCGCTGCCTCTACTTGCTGTTTTTTGATAAAATTAGCAAAACTAGGAGCCGCAATCGTTAATAATATGCTCGCCACTACGATAACAAGAAGCACCTCTAAGAGGGTAAAGCCGCCATTTCGTTTCTGCTTTGTCATAGTCAATATTCTCTAGCCTCGGCAGCACTGTATTCTGCAGCCCCAAATTCTCCCAACAATACATAGAATCTCTCATTAAAACCGTGATGTAATTCACGTTACTTAGGCGCCAAATATTTCAATTAATTTGCGGTACATTGAATAACACCGCTTGCGGACTCATGATAGCCGTCGTTGTTAGTATCCACCGATAATCGGATACGACCGCTTCTGTAGATAATAACCTGACGCCCATGAGTCATATTTGGGACTGAACTGCATACCTGAAAATTACCCGACTCTTTGGATTCTCCGGTCATTTTAAAGCGCACATAGGCACGATTAGAGGCGGAGAGTTTTATGGTTACCCCTCTAATGTCTGAGGTTTTCTTTAGAGGCTCATCGCCACTCAGTTTATGATCATTATTGTCATCTCTAAAGACGGCAATGGACTGCCCGCCTTCTTTGACACAGGCGTTGGCAGCATCAAGTAAACACATTTTCCAAACCTGTCCTTGGGTCACCGCTAAACTTCTAGTTAAATATAAAGCATGTCGAATATCATAAATCTGCGCCGCAACTCTTTGCTTAGCGGTGAAAGTCCCCATAGAGGGTAGTGAAATCGTTAATAAAATAGATAAGATACCGATGCAAATCAGTAATTCGATAAGTGAAAACCCCTGCTGCTGAGGCTTCATTAATGAAATCTCCCAACGTCATTTTTCTACTGTAGTGAGTTAGAGTATTACTTGGGGATAACAAAAAATGAGTGTTGGATCACAGTACGCGCTGTTATCAAAAACCACTGTTAGTTTTTGTTAAAGGTGATGTTCGCCGTAAAGATGGGAGAAATGCCGAGCGAGAACTCGGCATAGATAATCTAACCAATGACTTCCATGCGCGTGATCTCTGGTGCACCAGCCATCAGCCCGCCGAACTCTGCGCCTGCCGCTTTAAAATGTGCAGACTCAGCGTGCGCTGCGACAGCGGCTTGGTCTTCGTACAGCTCCATGACGACATACTTGCCATCTACTTTTTCACATAATTTGTAAAGATGGTTTCCTGGCTCATTCTCATTTACTTGAGCCGCAAGATTCAGCATAGCTGTCTCAAACTCTTCTTCACATCCGGATTTAACATTCAACTTAGCGATAACTGCAATCATTTTATTATCCTTAAAAATTAGAATGCCGATCATACTTAAAAAAGCATTTAACAGGCTAGTGTTTCGGTAGATTTTTTTGTAAAAACCGCACCATATTTTCACCCATGACCTGTCGAATCTGTGGTTCGGTCACGCCAGATTCGAGCAGCTCATGGGTGATAGCGACAAGCTCTGAAACATCAAACCCTGGGGTGATTGAACCATCAAAATCAGACCCTAGGGCGACATGGCCTGCGCCGACTAATTGGATGCCATAGGTAATGGCGGCGGCGACTGCCTTGGGCGTATTGTCACACACCGCACCATCCCAGAACCCAATGGCTATAAGGCCGCCTTGCTCTGCAATGTCTTGCATTAACAAATCACTAATATTACGAGCCGACTGGCAGTGACCTTGAAACCCCGTATGGCTGACCAACAAAGGTTGGTCAGATAGCGCTAGAGTGTCTCTAACCACGCTCTCAGACGAGTGAGAAACATCAATCATAATATCAAGTGCAAGCATTTGCATGACAGCCTGTCTGCCAAAATCGGTCAAGCCTAAGCCACTAACGCCATGGAGAGAGCCCCCTAATTTGTTGTCAAAGAAATGTTGCAGGCTCATCATGCGGAAGCCTTTATTATACAGCCTCTGAATATTATCCAAGTTACCATCTAGGGCATGAGAGCCTTCGGTCCCTAACAACCCACCAATAAGACTTTGATTTAATGCGCGTCGCTGTAGAAAACTATCAAGGTCAGTTTGTGATTGAATCAACATAAAATTGTCACTGTCTCGACGCGCCAAATCGTTAATTTTTTCGGCCTGAAAAATCGCCCTTTCGGTCAAACTATTCCACGTTTTAATCGGCCAACCCTGCACCACCACAAGAGCAGTAATATTGTCGCGGGCGCTGGTTTGATTGCTGTCGTAATTTTGATCCGCAGGTGACTTGGTTACTGTTGTAAACATTTGCAAGGCCATATTGCCCTGCTGCATGCGTGGAATATCAACATGCCCATAATCATATTGTTTAGATAGATCTCGGTCCCATAAAGCGCTGTCGGCATGCCAGTCACCAATCAACAAACTTGCGTGGAGTGTTTTTGCTTGTTCAGACACAACATAATTTGTGTGTGGCGAGACTCTGTTCATGTCACGTTCAATATAAGCGGGGCCTAAACTAAAGGCGACAACCACTAGAGCTACAAGTAAAACAAAAATAAAAAGGGGCGTTTTTTTCATTATCTTTTCCGTTTTTTATCAAATTTTAGTGCGGCTTAACGCCAAAATCATTGTCTGAAGAAACTCCCCAAGCTTGGCCGCCTTAGTCTCATCATAACCATTATCGCTGTGCTCTTCCATGTATGTGCTCTGGGCTATCTCCATTTGCACGGCATGAATATCCCCCTGTGGTTGACCATAATGGCGCGTTATATAACCGCCTTTAAACCGGCTGTCACGCACCGCTGAAAACTGACTCTGTTGCATTATTTTAAACAGGTCGTTCCCTAGATCTGGTCGACAAGATAGGCTCTCAGCCGTACCCAGATTTAGATCAGGTAATGTGCCCGTAAAAAAGCGCGGTACTACACTGGCAATACTATGGGCGTCCCACAGTAAAGCGTAACCATGAATGGCTTTAATGCGCTCAAGCTGATCTGCAAGCGCCTTATGATAAGGCTGCCAATAGGCTTGAATACGCTGGTCTATCTGGGCCTTATTTGGCGACTTTCCCTGCAGGTAAATAGCGTGCTCACTAAAGGTCGTCGTTGGACATACTTCCGTTTCACTCTGTCCTGGATACAGAGCAGAGCCCTGACTAAACCGATTTACATCAACGACGTAGCGAGAATAATTTGCGGTAATAGTAGACACCGGCATGTCAGCCAAAAAACCGTACAAACGAGGCACATGCCAATCGGTGTCAGGCAAGTGCAATGCCGCCTGAGTAAGGGTTTCTTTTATAGCCTGCGGCACAAAAGTACCTGAATGAGGAAAGCTCACTAATAGCGGCCCAGTGTTCTCGGCAAGAGAAACAATGTCCATATTTAACTTGCTCCAGAAGGCAGTATATCGGCGACCAAGGTATAAAAATAAGCCTCACTGATTAACGCTCTAGCGGCGGTAATATCTGGCGCAAAAAACCGATCTTCGGTGTACCTAGGAACCCGCTGACGTGTCTGGTCAACTACATTCTGTAAGGCTGGCGACGTAACATGAGGTTGATGAAACTCAACGGCCTGCACCGCACTTAGTAGCTCGACAGCAACCACATAGTCAGTGTTTTCTGTCATATCACATAGCCTGCGTGCCGCAAACGTTGCCATACTGACATGATCTTCTTGGTTGGCTGATGTGGGAATACTATCAACGCTGGCGGGATGGGCCAGGGTTTTGTTTTCAGACACTAGAGCCGCGGCGGTTACCTGAGCAATCATAAAACCTGAATTAAGCCCACTGTTTTCGACTAAAAAAGCAGGCAAGCCACCATTCATATGCGGGTCAACCAGAAGAGAAATGCGTCGCTCTGAGATCGACCCAATTTCTGCAATCGCTAAAGCGAGGGTGTCAGCCGCAAAAGCTACGGGTTCGGCATGAAAATTACCCCCAGACAATGCCTCCAGGGTGTCGGCGAACACCAATGGATTATCTGTCACTGCGTTAGCTTCAATTTGCAGTGTTTTGGCGGCATTATTGATGATATCTAAACAGGCGCCCATAACTTGAGGCTGACAACGCAGTGAATAGGGATCTTGCACCTTTCCGCAATCGACATGAGATTCTAAAATGTCACTACCCTGTAAAAAGTGTAGGTACTTTTGGGCAACTATTTTCTGTCCTGGCTGACCCCTTAAACTGTGTATCCGGGCATCAAAAGGTACAGTGCTACCCTTCATAGCATCAACCGACAAAGCACCGGTCACCAAGGCGGCGGCAAATACGTTCTCGGCTTCAAATAAACCTGCCAAAGCCAATGCGGTTGAGGTTTGCGTGCCATTAAGCAAGGCCAAGCCTTCTTTTGGCCCCAACTCGACAGCGGTTAATCCACATGCACTAAGGGCCTTTTCTGCCTCCATTAATTGGCCTTTGTAATGAACCTCGCCGACGCCAATCAAGGCCGCCGCTAAGTGCGCTAAAGGGGCAAGATCGCCAGAGGCTCCGACAGAACCTTTGCTTGGAATGCAGGGCATAATGTCATGGTGGTATAGATCTATCAGTAGCTGAACCACTTCAGGACGCACCCCCGAATAACCATGGGATAGACTCACAATTTTTAACGCAATAATAAGCCTAACAATTGGCGACCTGATCAACTTACCCACACCTGTGCAGTGGGATAGAACCAAGTTGCGCTGCAACAAGGCAAGCTGGTCGTCAGCAATGCGTGTTTGGGCTAACAACCCAAAGCCGGTGTTAATACCATAGGCGGCATCGCCTTTTACGACGATATCTGCCACTGCCTTGCAGCTCACATCAATATTTGCCCAGGCGCCATGCTCTAAATTGAATGGCGCGTGGCGGGTATAAATGTCTCTTAATTCACCAAGGCTGACCTCACCCGGCGCAAGATTGATGGGTATACTTTTCTGTGTCATTGATCAACTTCCTGTTAACTATGTGAGTCGGCAACGCCGGTGCGAAGCATGGGTATATTGAGCCCTTTCTCGACGGCGCAAGCAGCAGCATCTTCATAACCAGCGTCCGCATGACGGGCAACACCCGTGGCAGGATCGTTCCACAGAACACGCTCAAGTCTGCGTTCCGCCTCTGGTGTGCCGTCGGCAACAATAACGACACCTGCGTGCTGCGAATAGCCCATGCCAACGCCACCACCATGATGGATAGACACCCAGGTGGCTCCACTGGCAGTATTTAATAGCGCATTGAGTAAGGGCCAGTCAGAGACTGCATCTGAACCATCTTTCATGGCTTCGGTTTCTCTATTTGGGCTTGCAACTGACCCTGAATCGAGGTGGTCACGACCTATGACTATGGGGGCTTTAAGCTCGCCACTGGCAACCATTTGATTAAAGGCCATGGCTAAACGGTGACGCTGCCCTAGGCCCACCCAACAAATACGTGCGGGCAAGCCCTGAAAGCTAATACGCTCGCGCGCCATGTCTAACCAATTATGTAGATGTTTGTCATCTGGAATAAGCTCTTTAACTTTGGCGTCTGTTTTGTAAATATCTTCTGGGTCACCACTTAAGGCGACCCAACGGAACGGGCCAACACCTCGACAAAATAAAGGTCGAATATAGGCCGGCACAAAGCCGGGAAAATCAAAGGCATTTTTCACCCCTGCATTAAGTGCTTCTTGACGAATATTGTTGCCATAATCAAAGGTCGGAATCCCCATTTCATGAAAATCTAACAAGGCTTGTACGTGAATGGCCATAGACTCTCGCGCTTGCTCTGTAACCAGAGCTTGGTCACTTATTTGTAGCTTTTTCCACTCTTCAGGTGACCAACCAACCGGCAGATAACCATGGATAGGATCGTGAGCAGACGTTTGGTCTGTGACTGCATCGGGCCGAATACCTCGAGCGACCATTTCTGGCAGAATTTCTGCGGCGTTCCCCAGCAGACCTACGGACAATACTTCTCCCTGACCAATCGCGGTGTTAATGATGTCCATCGCCTCATCTAAGCTATAGGCTTTCTTGTCCACGTAGCCGGTGCGGAGCCGAAAATCGATATGAGCCTCTTGGCACTCGACCGTTAAACTGCAAGCACCTGCTAAGGTTGCGGCTAGCGGTTGAGCACCACCCATTCCACCAAGGCCAGCAGTTAAGATCCAACGACCGGATAAGTCGCCGTTGTAATGTTGACGTCCCATCTCAACAAAAGTCTCATAGGTGCCCTGCACAATCCCCTGACTACCAATGTATATCCAAGAACCCGCTGTCATCTGCCCATACATGGCTAGACCTTTACGGTCGAGCTCGTTGAAATGCTCCCAATTGGCCCAGTGGGGGACTAAATTAGAATTAGCGATTAATACGCGAGGAGCCTCGCTGTGGGTTTTAGCCACCATGACCGGCTTGCCGCTTTGGACTAGCAGGGTTTCATCCTCATTAAGGTTACGCAGACACTCTACAATCTTATCGAAACTTTCCCAATCTCGAGCTGCCTTGCCAATACCACCATAAACGACGAGGTCTTCAGGCCGCTCTGCGACGTCTGGATGCAAATTATTCATGAGCATCCTTAGAGGCGCTTCTGTGGTCCAATGTTTAGCGGTCATCTCTGTTCCTGTGGGCGCTTTTACCACCCGTGGTCCAGCCACTGAATCTGTCTTAGCCATTTTTAAACCTCTATTAATTAAAAGCAGTGCCCGATAGCACCTGTATAATGTTGTCTATACAAGCAAAGATATTCTATACTGCTGTCAGGCGCAACATTTTTTAGCAATTAAAACGACACGAGTCTACTCATGAAGAATCACGATAGATTATGGATCAACGCTACCCTGACAGTGGTTACACAAAAAGGCATGCCCGAGACAATCAGTCCAGCTGCGATTGCCTGTAAAGATGGGTTGATCAGCTACCTATGCCTAATGAGTGATCTGCCGCAAAACCCGGATGAAATGGCCACTCAAGTCATCGATGTGGCCGGTGCATGCATTACACCTGGCCTAATAGATTGCCACACCCACCTAGTCTTTGGCGGCAACCGTGCTGAAGAGTTTAATTTGCGCTTGCAGGGACACTCTTATGCACAGATAGCTAAACAGGGTGGCGGCATTATGAGCACGGTGAGTCAAACACGTGCGGCGACAGAGCAGGTACTGGAGAACTCTACTCGCACCCGGCTTGATCAACTGTTAGCCGATGGCGTAACCACGGTAGAAATAAAATCAGGCTATGGCCTTACCACTGCTGATGAAAAGAAAATGTTACGAGTTGCTAGGCGACTGGGCGAATCATCCGCACTGAGTGTCACTACAACCTTTTTAGGGGCTCACTCGTTGCCGCCAGAGTATCGCGACCGACGCTCTGAGTACATTGACCTAGTCTGTAATGAAATGCTGCCCAGTTTGCACGCTGAGGGCCTTATTGACGCCGTCGACGCCTTTTGTGAGGGTATAGCGTTTAGCGCTGATGAGGTTGATGCTGTCTTTGCCGCCGCAACCGCATTAGGTTTGCCGGTTAAATTACATGCCGAACAATTATCCAACTGTGGTGGTGCGCAGCTGGCTGCAAAATATAGCGCCTTGTCGGCAGATCATTTGGAATATCTCGACGAGGCCGGCGCCATCGCAATGGCTAATAGTGGCACTGTGGCCGTGCTATTACCGGGCGCTTTTTATATGCTGAGAGAAACTCAAAAACCACCGCTGTCACTGTTGCGTGAACATAAAGTACCCATCGCCATCGCCACCGATGCAAACCCAGGCAGTTCTCCAGCGCTGTCGGCTCGCCTAATGATGGTCATGGCATGCCAGGACTTTGGCCTAACACCA
>Ga0233427_10001202_pt1 | contig 29027 bp, 36 predicted proteins | sample SI_118_April2016_5_FD_179885 | JGI IMG/M metagenome (GOLD analysis project Ga0233427, IMG submission 179885) | Seawater microbial communities from Saanich Inlet, British Columbia, Canada - SI_118_April2016_100_MG | ecosystem: Environmental > Aquatic > Marine > Inlet | place: Canada: British...
CTCTTTGGAGCTGCTTTTCTCTTTGGAGCGGCTTTGCGTTTAGGTGCTGCCTTTCTCTTTGGAGCTGCTTTTCTCTTTGGAGCTGCTTTGCGTTTAGGTGCTGCCTTTCTCTTTGGAGCTGCTTTTTTAGTTGCAGTTTTTCTTGTAGCTTTTCTTTTTGGAGCTGCTTTTGTAGTTGATCTACGTTTAGGTGCAGCTTTTCTTTTTGTAGCCATTATTGTGACGACATTTTCATTGTTTTTCAGTGGTTAAACTAAAAAAATTTACACAAACTGATTACTATTTGTCGAGTAATCTTTTTAGTATTTTTTTTTGTTGATCGAAAAAACTTATAGAATTAATTTTAAAACATAAATAATTTTTTTATAACTTGTAACATTGTTTTTTATTTTTAATTTAATTTTTATTCGTGCTTGTATTGCATCTATGTTTTACATTTTACAAACAAATTTGATTTTTAGTTTGTTTTTTTAATGTTAAATTATTTTTATTTAGTATATTTTTTGATCTGTTTTGTATTTTTTTTAAAATTATACTCCACGTTTTTTGATAATTGTTAACACATCTTCATCAATCAGAATGTGACTCAAACCAACTCTTTGTCCTCCAAATTTTACACTTTTCCCCCACACTAACCCATATCTGAACTCTCTTCTTAATCTTCTATGTAATTTGTTACAGATATCTTCAACTGTGTCTCCTTCTCTAGCAATTAATGGTTCTTTAAAATCCGTCTCTCCACCTTTGGGACGCATGTAAATCCGTATAAATTTTAATTTTTCATAAATTTTTTCTTTTAATCCTTCAATGTTGATATCTGAATTTGCAGAAACTTCTACAACATCTGATTTTATTTTTGTTTTTAAATCGACCAAAAATTCTTTGTCCACTAAATCAATTTTATTTAAAACTGTGATTGCTTTTGAATAACTAATGTTCCCTGCAATATGATCTGATAATTGTTCTGATGTTAAATCTTCACGTACTACCACCCTGGCACTAACAATTCCATAAAGATGTAAGATATCTTTTAGGTGCTTTTCTGTGATTTTTGTAAGTTTAACTTGTTGTGCAACTGCAATTCCCCCCATTGATGCTTTCTCAATTGTAATGTTTGGTGGTAACTGGTTTAATCTAATACCTATGCCTCCTAATTCGTTTGTTAACACATCTTCATGATATGGCTGAAATACATCCAGTACCAATAATACTAAATCTGCAGACCTTGCAACTGAAAGAATTCTTTTTCCTAATCCTTTTCCTGTTGATGCCCCTTTGATAATTCCTGGAAGATCTAACACTTGAATTTTAGCTCCTCTATATTCCATCATTCCTGGCACCACTGTTAATGTTGTAAACTGAAAAGCTCCCACTGCCGATTTAGCTCCTGTCATTTTGTTTAGTAATGTTGATTTTCCAACACTTGGTAATCCGATGAACACCACTGTTGAATCCCCACTCCTTCTAACATCAAACCCATCTTGTTTCATTCCCGATTTTTTGACTACATTTTCTTCTTGCTCTCTTTTCAATTTTGCAATTTTTGCTTTTAGTAATCCTAGATGATGTTCAGTAGCTTTGTTGATCTGAGTTTTTGCCATTTCGTCTTGAATGGCTTTAATTTTTTCAGGAATTCCCAATTGTTGTCACTTGTTACAAATTCTTTTCAAATAAAATCGTATTACTTTTCTTCCGTAGCAAATATTATTCAGCTCAGAAAATGAATTTTCATGAAAAAGCGAACATTTGCAGTGGATATAGATGGAACAATTACTGAAAATGGAGGTGGTCGTATACATCTTGATTCTCTTGAAGCTTTAAGACGTTTGACTAACATGGGACACAATGTAATTTTTGTCACTGGTAGATCTTCAGTTGAAGCTTTTTTACTTGCAATTTTTGGAGGGACTACTCATATAGCTGTTGGAGAAAATGGGGGTTGCATCACTACTCAAACAAATGAACATACTTTATTTGGAAATTTAGATGAATGCAAAAAAGCATTTGATCTTATTCAAAAAAATATTGATAATGTAAAGACAAAACCTGTTTTTCCTAGAATGACTGAGGTTGTTTTGGAAAGAACATTTGACTTGGATGATGCTCAAAAACTATTATCTGAAAATAACATTAACGTAGAATTATCTGATAGCCAATATGCATTTCATATTAATTCCCCTGGAATAGATAAAGGGTTTGGATTTTCTAAAATTATGGAAAAATTATCTATTTTATCTGATGATGTAATTGCAATAGGGGACAGTGCAACTGATATTCCTCTATTCAAAGTGGCTAAAACTAGCATTGCATTGGGAAATGCTTCAGAAACTGTTCGATCAAATGCTACCATGACTGTTGATGCCCATGCAGGTGATGGTGTAATTGAGGCATTAGATAAATTAGCACCTAAATTATCTGAGTTATAATATGACTTTTCAATCCATACTTGATGAAATAAAAAATAATTTGAACAAAGTTTTATCTGAAATGTCCCTTTTTGACATTGATTTTTCAGTAGACCCTGCAAAACCCGGTTTTGGAGATGTTAGTTCTAATGTTTCTTACTTGCTTGCAAAACAACTCAAAAAAAGTCCTGCACAAATCGCACAATTAATTTCAGAAGGTTACAACAAAACTCAACATACTTTGGTTTTAAAATCTGAAGCACATCCATCTGGTTATCTAAACTTTTTTGCAAATTGGGATCAACTTTCTCAGTTAATTTTATCAGAATCTCATCTGGATACATTTGGTTTTGTAGAACTTGGGAAACAATCCTCCATTGTAGTTGAACATACTAGTGTTAATCCAAACAAAGCATTACACATAGGCCATATTAGAAATATTATCATTGGAGATACTATATCTCGAATTTTAAGAAAAGCCGATTACAAAGTGAACGTTCTAAATTATATTGATGATTCTGGGTTACAGGTGGCTGATATTATAGTTGGTTTCACTCATTTTGGTTTTGATCAAGAACCTCCAAATGATAAAAAGTTTGATCATTATTGTGGAGATGACGTTTATGTTAAAACAACTCAGAAATACGAAGAAGATTCTTCCTTGGAAGAAATTCGTAAAAACGTCTTAAAAGAATTAGAACATGGTTCTTCTGAAACTGCAAAATTTGCAGACATTATTACTAGAAAAGTCCTTGCCAATCAACTTGAAACTTGCTGGAATCTTTCTGTTACTTATGATTGTCTAAATTTTGAATCACAAATTATTCGTTCTGGGTTATGGAGTAAAATTTTTGAGAAATTAAAAGAGATGAAATTAGTAGAATTTGAAAATGATGGTAAAAATGCTGGTTGTTGGGTAATTCGTGGAGATGGAAAAGAAGAAGATAAAGTAATTGTTCGAAGCAATGGCACTGCAACATACATTGCAAAAGATATCCCTTATGCTGCTTGGAAATTAGGTTTACTTGATGACCCATTTCACTATGAAAAATATCCTATAGAACAACCAAATGACCAAAAATTATGGCAGACAACATTAAATGATTCAGATTCTACTGAACATAATTTTACTGGGCAAAAAGTCATCACTGTTATTGATTCAAGACAGGCTAGATTACAAAAAATAATTACCGATTTGATGACTAAATTCAAATCCGTTCCAGACACTTACGTTCATCTTGGATACGAATCAGTCACACTAAGTTCAGATACTGCAAAAACTCTTGGATTGGAAACTGAAGGAAAACAAACTCAAATGTCTGGAAGAAAAGGTCTCTATGTTAGTGCAGATTCTGTTTATGATTTGCTTAAAGAAAAAACCATCCAGGAAACTACTAAAAGAAATCCTGATATGAGTTCTGAAGATATTGACACAATTGCTCATAATGTTGCAGTAGGTACAATTCGATATGAAATGATTAAATACGATCTTGATAAAATAATCACTTTTGATTTGACAAAATCCTTAAGCTTGGAAGGTGATACTGCACCATACATACAATATACACATGCAAGAGCCTCTAGGATTTTAGAAAAATCTGGATGTTCTACCTCAATTGATGTTGACTTTTCATTATTGACTGAAAAATCAGAACTTGATTTGGTAAAAACAATCGGCTTATTTGGAATTTCAGTTAAAGATTCGGTAAATAATTTATCTCCAAAAGTAATTGCACGTTATTGCTATGATCTTGCTGTTTCCTTCAATTCTTTTTATGAACATAACAAAGTTCTTGGAATTGAAAATAAAAAATTAGAAGATGCTCGACTTTGTCTGGTTAATTCTTTTAAATTGACAATAGAGCGATCCCTTGATTTACTGGGTATTACAGCTCCTGATAAAATGTAATTTTTTATTTTTTTACATCGTATCGAAACAACGATTGTATTTTATGTCGTTAATTTATCGAAATAATACAATGCATATTTTTTATTCAATTCTTGTACTATTTACCGCCGGATTATTTTCGATTTCAGGGGCATTTGCAGAAGAAATTGATGATTTGGACTATGAAATTACTGGTGCCAAAGTGACTGGTTTTGAATTAGATTCTACAGACAAATCTTTGACAATTTCCTTGGATGTTAGGGCCCGTGGAGAAATCACTGTTATACTACCTCGTGATTTAATTGATGCAAAACAAGGTTCTGAAGATATTCCTTTTGAAATTCGTGTTGGATTTAGAACTGTTGATTCTTATGATGAAGTAATCACTTTACGTGATAGAACTGTAACCCTTCCTTTTACAAGATCTAATTATGATGTTACTATTTTTGGAACTCAAATATATCAGTCGTCAACAACTCCGACATCTGTCCAATCAATAGATGAAATGATAAAAACTGAATTAAATTCTAATATTTTAAATGATGATGCAAAATTATTAATTTATTCTAATACTGATTGGACTGTTGCATTACAATCTTCAACTTTTGACTATTTGGAAATATCTGGTCAAGGAAATGATGATATAACTTTTGATTGTATTTCAACTCTTAACAGAGCAGGGGTATTTGGCGCAAAAATTAACAAAATGACTCAAGATGGTTTTGCACATATTGTTGTAATTCAAAATCATGAAATATTATCTCAAGGAATGACTGATGAAGAATTTGGAGACGTACTCATTAATGGAAATTGTTTTACTGATAACACCATTGATTCTATTGGTGGAGGTGGTTGCCTAATTGCAACAGCTACATACGGTAGTGAGATGGCAACACAAGTTCAACAACTCAGAGAAATCAGAGACAATCAATTACTAAACACAGTAGCTGGAACTGGTTTCATAAAATCATTTAATCACATCTATTACTCATTCTCACCATACATTGCTGATTACGAACGAGAAAATCCTACATTCCGTGAAGCAGTCAAACTATTCATCACTCCAATGATTAGTTCTCTATCTATCATGTCTATGGCAGAATCTGACTCTGAAGTTTTAGGACTTGGAATATCATTAATTTTACTTAATGTTGTAATGTATGTAGGAATTCCAGTTGTAGCAATTATTGGGATTAAAAAGAAATTCTAAAATTTTTATCATATCTTTTATTTTAAAATTAGAATTATGTCACTAGCAACATAGAGTTGCTAGTGGATATATTTCCGACTAATGGCCTAAACCATTACTGGTAATCATATCTTGGCGTGCAAACCAATACTGTATGTATTATTTTGACCCCATAAAAAACACCCGTTTTTGAGTAATTCTATCTATTTTTGTTTTAAAAAATATGATTCAACATTATTCCATTGATGTTGAACCAATTCCGTATTTGTTGTCTGCATTTTCTAGTTCTTTTGACTTCTTTTCCTTTTTTCCAATCCATCTATTTATCCCTCCTTCCCCTGATTGACGCCAATCATCTTGTTTCTCTTTTATCCAATCACTCATAATTGCACTACGTTAAACTTGAAATTAAAATTTTTGATAAATATTCTATTTATTTTCTCTTTTCTACCTTGTCACCATGTCAAAATACTTTATCATCTAATTTTTAACCATACATTGATTTTTCAGTAGTCTGTCCTGAATTATTTTGTGTTGAAAAACCACTAAAATTTGTACGTAAAATTTTTTGAACATGCCCTGATACCCTGGCAACATTATCCCATGTATTATGAAATACAATTCTGTTTAAACACTGTTCATCAACATGTGAAAAAATTGCCAATCCTGCTATGACTTCTTTATCTTTAATCCATTGATGTCCTACATTACAAATTGTACAAATTTCACTGATTTCCATAATTGCTTTTGAAAATGAAGCGTTTGACATTACTAGTAACTTTGAATCTTCTGGTGGAAATCTCATGTTGACATTTAGATGAATTCTATCATTTCTGTTGATATTTTTGCTGACAATTACATTTGCTCCTACTCTGTATTGCCATTCTATTGCATGACTTTTCTCTTTGATTTTTTCTGTCTGATCTTCGTAATTGATACTAGTAATTTTGATAAATTCTTCCACTAATTCTTTCATCTTTATGGGGTCTTTTACCATGACTTGATTATCCTTTTACTCAATATATGCATGCTATGTCTTAAGAAAAAAAATGATTAGTGGCTATGTCCACAACCACAAGAATCATGGCCTCCAGATCCTTGTGACTCCTTTCCATCACATCTGGAACATTTGTCTGAACCCATTGGGGAAAAGAAACTAATTCCACATGATACACATTTTTGATTTGCCATGAATTGTATCTGGAATTACTGTATTTATTGAATGCGCATTTCTAAAATTTTATGACATTGGTTTTGCTTTGCCTGCTGCATTTGATTCATCATTCTTTTTGAATACTCTGTATTCTCCTATGACTGCATTGCATTTTTCACAGGTGTATTGACCTCTTTCTTTTAGCATTAGATTGTCTGCTACTTGCTCATCTGTATTTTGTTCTATGTGTAATTTTGGTGGATTGTTAAATTCAGTCTCACAATTATTACAATAATGTTTGGACATGTGTTCTAACTCTACTTTGCCTATTGGTGCTAAGAACAGTTTCCCTACTCCTAAATCTGCTTTTTTTGCTTGTTCTTCATTGAGGTCTGCAATCACATATCCTCCAGATCCTTGAACTTTCAACTCTGTCATTTCACATTAATATTTTTGATGTCATTAAAATACTATTAGTATTTGTTTGAATAAAATGATAATTTTTGCTGAAGAATTTGAAAAATTAAAGAATGCACAAACAACATTTACGATCGATAATTTTTTTGACCATTACTTTTGAATTCATTTCATTCCTACACTTGTCCTATGAGTTGTAAAGAGGGATATGTTCATAATTTTGCATGGTTTGAGATTTTATCTAGTACCCGATGTATTCATTGTGGGAAAGAAAATAATTCTTGATCTGATTAATTGCAATTTACTAGTGTATCAGTAGATTCTTATCTAAAATTTTAAGCAAAAATTTATGGATAAAATTAAAAATAATTCTCCTGTATTGTTCTACTTTAATCATTCAAAAAAATGGCTTGCAAAGATCTCAAAAAAAGAGTCATTTCATACCCATATAGGAGTCATAAAGCACTCTGATGCTATAGGAAAAGAATACGGTTCTAGACTAATTACTAACAAGGACAAGTATGTCTACCTTCTCAAACCTACTATGTTTGATTATATAATGAAAATACAACACGGTACTCAGATTGTTTATCCAAAGGATATTGGTTACATTATTGCTAGAGCTGGAATTGGCGATGGTCAAAAAATCCTGGAAATTGGAACTGGAAGTGGCTCATTAACTTCCTTTGTTGCAAGTGTGGTAAAACCTCGTGGACATGTTTACACTTTTGATGTAGATGAAAATTTTATGAAAATCGCTGAAAAAAATATCAAAAAAGCTGGAATGTCAAAATATGTTACTCAACATAACTTAGATCTGAAAACTGCAAAAACGATGCCAGTTAAAGACATGGATGTTGCGTTAATTGATTTGGGTGATCCTTGGATTGTGATTCCTAAAGTAAGAGAAATGTTGAAGGGAAGTGGCTCAATTTTTGCAATATGTCCAACCATGAATCAATTAGAAAAATTAACTATGGCTTTAGTTGAAAATGAATTTACAGATATTGAATCCACTGAACATATTATTCGAACTATTGAAGCTCGTGAAGGAAAAACACGACATTCATTTCAAGGAATTGGTCATACCACATACCTATGTTTTGCTAGAAAAGCATTCTTTGATAGAGGCTCTAAAACAACAGCCAAGAAAACAACAGCCAAGAAAACAACAGCCAAGAAAATAACAGCCAAGAAAACAACAAAAACTATTAAAAAAACAACGAAAAAAACTTCTAAAAAATAGTCTCAGTTACTCCTATTTGATTGGAAACAAGATTTATTCAACTATTTTTAAGATGATATTGTATTGGTAACTAAAAATCTTTCAATTTCTCTTGTAAAGAAATTTGTTTCTCCAAGAAAATCTTCTTCTCGAAAAGGTGATAATGGAATTGTTTTGGTTGTGGGAGGTAGTTACATCTATCATGGGGCTCCAATTTTATCATCAATTGCAGCATTACGTTGTGGAACTGATCTAGTTTACACATGTGTCCCAAAAATCAATGTGACTCCAACTAGATCTGTTTCTCCTAATTTGATAGTAATTCCGTTAGTTGATCAAAAATTAACTCGAGGTGCTGTAAACAAATTGATAGGTGCATTACCTCGAAATCTTGATTCTGCAACAATTGGAATGGGCTTGGCCATTCAGGAAAGAAATTCATTACTGCTTTTAGTTGAATCTCTTTTGAATAGAGATGTTCGATTATCTTTAGATGCAAGTGCACTAATTCCCGAGGTATTGCCCTTACTGAAAAACAAAAATGTTGTAGTCACACCTCATGCTGGTGAATTCAAAAGATTATTTGGAACATCACCTTCTGATTCTAAAAAAGAACGAATCAAATTAGTTGAGAAAAACGCAAAAGAAAATGGGATTACGATATTACTAAAAGGCCCAACTGATATTATTTCAAATGGAAAACTTACTTATCTTTATGAGAAAAAAACACCTGCCATGACTGTTGGTGGGACTGGTGATGTTCTTTCTGGATTGGTAGCTGGGATGTTATCTAAAAGTAGAAATACATTAGAATCTGCTGCCATTGCTACTTTCATTAATGGACTTGCAGGAAAAGCTACACAAAAGAAATTAGGATTGCATATGACTTCTATGGATTTATTGGATGAACTTCCATCTGTGATGAAACCTTTTGATAAAATTGTGTAGGTAGCATGAATCCGCTAAAATATGTAGATTCTAACATGAATGAATTAATCATTGATTTACAAACTTTGATTAGACAACCTAGTGTTTCTGCAAAAAATGAGGGAATTGAAGAATGTGCAAAATTAGTTCAAAAATTATTAAAAAATTCTGGAATAAAATCAGAACTTCTTAGATTAAAAAAAGGAGTGGCACCAATTGTTTACGGAGAAATAAAATCCAAAAAAAATCCAAAAAAAACTTTGTTGTTTTATAATCACTATGATGTACAACCTGTTGAACCATTTGATTTATGGGAATATCCTCCTTTTGATGGAATTAGAAAAGGAAACAAAATTTTTGGAAGGGGTGCAACTGATGATAAAGGCGAATTAATTACTCGAATTAAAGCAGTTGAGGCATGTTTGAAAACAACTGGTGATGTTCCGTGTAACATCAAATTTGTAATTGAAGGTGAGGAAGAAACAGGTAGTGCACACATTGAGGATTATTTAAAAAAATACAAAAAGAAATTTTCTTGTGATGGTGTAATTTGGGAATTTGGATACATTGATGCTCAAAACAGACCTATAATCGGTCTTGGAATGAAAGGTTTGTTATTTGTTGAACTATCCGTTAAAGAATCTATTAGAGATGCTCATTCTAGTTTGGCAGTTTTAATTAAAAACCCTGCATGGCGATTAATTGAGGCAATTCATTCCTTTAGAAATTCTGATGGGAAAATTCTCATCAAAAATTGGTATGATGATGTAATTCCATTTTCAAAAAAAGACTTGGAAATAATTTCTAAAGAACCCTTTGATCAAAATGCTTTCAAAAAAGAATTTGGTGTAAAATCATTTGTAGGAAACAAAAAAGGATTAGATGCAAAAAAAGCTCTTGTTGGCGGTGCAACTTGTAATATTGCTGGCTTTATTTCTGGTTATATTGGTGAAGGTGCAAAAACGGTTCTTCCTGGACAGGCACTTGTAAAAATTGATTTTAGATTAATCCCTAAAATGAATCCTAAAAAACAAATAATGTTGTTAAAAAAACATCTAAAATCTAAAGGATTTGGAGATGTTTCTATAAAGATATTTCATGGAGAGGCTGCTGCACGAACAAATACTTCTGATTCTTTTGTGCATGATATAAAAAATGCTGCAGACAAAGCATTTGGCAAATCTATTCTTAACGTATCAAATGCTGGAACCGGACCAATGCATCCTTTTATGGAAATTCTAAATGCACCTTGCATATCTGTTGGAAGTACATACATGTTTTCAAGAATCCATTCTCCAAATGAATTTGCTCGAATTGATTTGTTAAAGAAAACCACAAAATGTATTTGTTTGATTATTGAAAATTTCTCTAAATCTCAATGAAGTATCCTGGGGATTTTTTTTGCGATTTGGGATATTGATATTCTTCCTGGTCCTGCAACTATGATTACTAGTGATGTTGCAAGTAATATCAAATCAAATTCAATGCCTCCATCCCCTGTTATACTCTTTGCACCTTTTACATGAAATATTGCCCCCAGCATAATTATTGAAATTATTGATGCTGAAATTCTGTTTAAAATTCCTATGATAAGCAAAATTCCTGGAAAAATTTCTGCTAAAGCAATAACTAGACCTAATTCTGCAGGAATTCCCATTGATGAGATCCATCCACTGAACCCATCATTTCCTAATTTACTAAATCCATGAATGATAAAGATCACTCCTATTGAAACTCTAAGTCCTAAAAATGATACATCTACAATTTTTCCACTTTTGATCTCAGATGAAGCCACGACCAATTTTAATTTTTTTTGTATAACTATCTTATCCTGTTTTATGCATATTTTTTCAATCTTATGCAGAAAACCCTTTATTATGCTGCAAAATTATTTGAAATATGTCAATGTATATGCCAGGAGCAACTGCTGTTGGAATTACTTTTGATGGTGGTGTAGTTTTTGCCAGTGAGAAAAGGATCGCATTTGGTAATTTTCTTGTAAGTAAATCTACAAAGAAAACATTCCCTATTACCCCAAAAGTTGGTGCAACTTGTGCTGGACTTGTAGCTGACATGCAAATTTTATCATTACAAATTTCTGCTCTTGCTAAAATAAGAAAAATGGAATTAAAAAGAGATGTTCCTCCTAATACTGTTGCAAAAATGATGTCCAATATGATGTATGAGAGACGATATTTTCCATTATTGACTCAAGTAATTGTTGGAGGTGTAGTTGACAAACCCATTATGTATACTCTTGATCCTTTAGGTTCTGTATTGCCTGATGAATATGCTGCAGTAGGAACTGGCGCTGAGATGGCATTAGGTGTGTTAGACCCTCAATTCAAACCAAATATGAGTAAAGATGAAGCCATTGATTTAGCAAAACGTGCAGTACGTTCAGCTGCATTAAGAGATTCTGCAAGTGGTGATGGTTTAGATATACTTGTAATCACAAGTGACGGCACTGAAGAATTCACTGAAGAAATTAAATAATTCTAATTAATCGTATATTGTTTTTCCAGTTTCCCAAAAATTATCTGAAATATAATGTAAATTTTTTATAACTTCCCCTTTACTTGTATTTTCTAATTCTGAACTAGACATCATTGCTTTCCCTACTGCCAAAAATTTCTGTTGTGATTCTTCGACAATACATACAATTTGATTTTTTTCAAATTTTGTATATTTTTTAATTCCTGGTCTCATTGCATTAGCTCCTTTACACATGAATTTTACTGCCCCCATATCCACCATAATATTTGGAAATTTTTTTAGAATTTCTGTTTCTGATAAAAATGGTAAATAATCTTGACCCACTTTTAATATCTTAAATCCTCCACCTGTGATAATCTGAGCATCATCTGAAATTTGATGAACCTTAAGATTTTTCATCTTTGGAAACTCAATTCCCCATTGTTCTGAAATTATTTTTAATAGAGCATTTGTTTCACTTTTGGTAATTAAATTTGATTTCAATTTTTTCCAATCTCTTGTCTAATGTCTAACAAATCCCTCAAAATAGAACTTGCCGTTTCTGTTCCACCAGCACCTCTACCAATGATTGTTTGAGTTCCTGAATGTTCTGATGTAAATGCAATTGCATTTAATGTCCCATTTACGCACAATGGATCATCATTTGATACTTCTTTTGGTGATACCACTAGTTTTTTGTTGCATGATGCAATTAGTTTAATTGAACAATTATTTTTTTCAGCTTTTTTAATATCCTCTGTTGACACTTTTCTAATCCCTGTACAATCAATATCTGGTAGTGTCACTTTCATTCCCATGATCCAATTTGCAAGAATAACTAGTTTAGCTGCAGCATCTAATCCATCCAAATCCAATGACTCATCTGCCTCTACATACCCTTTACTTTGTGCATCTTTTAGAGCACTTTCAAATGATAACCCTGTAGACATGTTAGATAAAATATAATTCGTTGTACCATTTAGAATCCCTGCAAATGATGTTATTCTTTCACCACTTAGACTATTTTTTGCATAATCTAAAATTGGAGTTCCTCCTCCAACAGTTCCACTAAATTTGAACATTACTTGATTGTATATGGCAAGTTCCATTAGTGATGGAAATGCCAATGCTAATGGTCCTTTGTTTACTGAAATTACATGCATACCTTTTTTCATAGCTGTAATGATATGTGTCATCCCAGGTTCTGCATCCTTGTAATTACTTGCAGTTGTTTCAATTAACACATCAGCTTCCACATTTTTTAATACTTCACTTCCTGACATGGAATTTTGTGTCTTTGCATAATTTTTAATTGTGCCAAATTTCTTTTTTGTTTCCACTAATTTATTGAGATTTAATCCTGCTGAATCTACTGCACTTCCTTTACTATCAAAAACACCTACAACTCTTGGTTTTAATCCATATTTTGAATACAGGTCATCTGATCTTGATTCAAATAATTTTACTAGACTTTGTCCTACTACGCCAAATCCACATAAGATAATCCTCAAAATTGTTCAATCCCTTGTATTCTATTTTTTTCCATCATTTTATTCCTCTTAGCTTTTTTTATCATTAGTTGTGTTTATTAATAATTTTTGAATTTTGTTTCATAAATTTTTATGTGATATTTACTATTGTTATTCTTCATCATTTTCATGTTGTAGTGAAATAGAATTTATACAAAATCTGGAATTTGTAGGTTTTGGACCATCATCAAACACATGACCCAAATGTGAACCGCATTTGTTACAATTTACTTCTGTGCGTAACATTCCATATGATGAATCTGATATATATTCAATTTTTTCGTCTGAAATTGGTTTCCAGAAACTAGGCCAACCTGAACCTGAGTCAAATTTTGTATCTGATGAAAATAGACCTTCACCACAACATATGCATTTGAAAATTCCTTTAATTTTACTTTGTTCATATTTTCCTGAAAATGCAGGTTCTGTACCATGATTAATACAAACTTCGAATTGTTCTGGTGTCAAAATTTTTTTCCACTCTTCTGGTGATTTTTTTAATTTATCTGTCATGATGTGAATTATTGATTTACTCATTAACTTATTTTTACTTTAACTTTTTTCTCTTTTCTTCAGTTCTTTTTTCAGATTCAAACCGTTCAAGATCATATTCTTTCATATCTACAAATTTCATTATCTCACTTAGGATGGGGTGAACCTTATTGATTTGTTTGAACATTTGTTGTGCCACTCGTCTATAATCTACATGTCCTTGTGGCACAGTTCGTAATTCAATTAAATGACATGCTTCTCTTAGATTAAATTTCATAAAATACGGATAATTATATGCAAAATTAACAACGTATTGACTTTGTTCGGGAAACTTTTTCCTGATTATTTCAAATGTGTCTTTGGTTTTACTCATACATTCTTTGAAATCTTTTTCAATTCCTAAAATTTTAATTTCATTTGGAACATTATATCCATGATCTGTTGTAAGTAATTGTCTTTCTAGTGTTAATGTTCTGTGTCGATGAAAATCTCTAAACATTCCAAAATTGTTACATAAATCAAATGTGTAATACACATTTTCAAATGCTCTAGATGGTCTGTGACGTCTATTTGTTCGAAGCTTTGTAAATTCTTTAATAATTTCTATTTTTTCTTGCTTTGATATTTTTTTAACTTGTTGTAAAATATTTTGATAAGATACACTTGGAGATTGTTCATACATTATGCTTGTAATTATTTTATCAATTGATGTTTTTTCTGATTCAAAATCTACAAGTTTTGTAAATGCTCCTTTTATCGGATTTGATTTAATTTTTTTTGTAGTAATTACTTTTGATTTATTTCTAACATTTTTAAGATATTTTTGAAATGCTTTTCCGTATTTGTCATCAGATCTTCTAACAAATGATTTAATTGTCGTATCCAATTCTTTTTTGATTTTTAAGGCTAAATCTTGCTCTTCTTTAAGTTCTGATGAGCCTAGGACTGTTAATAGATATTCAAATGCTCTCCCATTCCCTGTAATTCCAACATTTGTCAATGTTGATGCAGGTAACAATCCCCTGAGAATATCTAATGCTTTAGCTTTGGTTGAACCTTTGTAAATCATATTTGCAGATTTGATATCTGATTCTATTTTTAATTTAGAAAATAATTTTTCTTTATTGTCTTTTGAATCTTTGAAACTATATTTTTCAATTGGATATTTTTCTCTAACATATTTTACCATGGGTTCAATATTTTTTGAATAAATATCAAAAGAAAAATTACATGTTTCTTCATACAAATCTGAAAATTTTGATTTTTTAATTTTTTCATCTCTGTAAAATCTATATTTTCCATTTTCTTTTTTATTCCATGCAACATATCTTGATGATTTTTCTAAATATGATAATCCAATTCGCCTATCTTCAATTTTTTTAACAGCAATATTTGATAACCCTTCAATTGCAATTTGTGCTTCTCCTAGTTCAGCTACTGAATCATCTCCATATTCTAATAACACCCTGTCATAAAATTCAGAACCTCTGTTTTCATTTTTCAAAAATTCATCAAGAAAAATTTTTCTCATACTTTTGTCTGTTCTACTATATCTTGACATGAGTGCTCCTCGATCTACTTGTCTTGGTGTAATTATGGCAAAGACATTACCCTCTGTGTTTGAAAAATGTTCTGAAAGAATTTTTTCTTCTTTGTTTGAAAATTCCGACAATGGTTAATTACTATTTTTCAATTATTAATACTCTATTTCTTTTTCCCAATTTGAATTAGATCGGGACCTTTGTCTCTGTTTTTGTCTTGTCCTTTAGCTTGCCATCTTAGTAAAACTTCTTTGAATGCTGCCGCATCAGCTTCGTTCTCAGTATACATTAGTGATGTGACCCAAAATCCCTTGTTTGCAGTTTTTCCTCCAACTGAATTCATCCAAAAATCACTTGGTAAATTTGACGTGTTTTTGTTTTCTGGATCTTTTGTGGTTTGAATCCATCTATTTGCCACAAAATTCAAAATCTGATCTAATTCTTCTTTCTCAATCATGAATTTTCTCTTTTGTCTTTGAATTTTAAAATTACTCTTTTTGACAGGATTTTAAATTAGTTAAAATAATCTTACTAAAACTAAAACAATTCCTTACACTTTGTCGGTTATACATAATTCATAATTATTTTTTATGACACACGACGAAACCGAAATTATCGGAAAAAACGTCAAAGACATGTACGGAACATTCATGGGTAAAGTCGCAGGAACAATAACTGACATTGATGGAAGTATTCAATCCGTCGGCATTGATTGTGGTTCTCAAGGATTACAGCAAATCCAATTTGAGCAACTAGTAGTTCAAGGCGATGTTGTTATTTTTATTCCAAAATGGAGACTCGACTCACAAAGACTCATTCGTGAAAAACAACTAACTCTACGTCGTCTAAAAGCATTGATTGATATCGTTTCAGAAAATGATGATATGAAGGCAGATGCTGAAATAATTCATGAAAAATACAAGTCAAAACTTGTATCCTTAGATGAAACAGAAAAAGAAATCAAAGCTATTCTTGAGGCAAGATTGACCGAGTTAGAAGATCAAATGAAATCTGCAAAAATGTTATTGTTTGATGCAAAAGTACAATTCAAAAGCAATGAAATCTCTGATGCAACATTTGAAACTGTGAAATCATGCACAACTGAAATAATTGAGCATGTTACGCATGAAACATCTGAAATATCAAATGTAAAGAGTAGAATTACTGATCTTGAATTAGAAGTGCAAGAAATAACTGCAGATCCACAAGAACATATCCAAGATTCCGCCGTATCATATCTGGAGACTCCTGAACCCCAACAAATAGTTCAGACAATACTTCCAGAAGCCCCTACAGAACCAATATCAATTTCTTCAGAACCAATTGAGGCAGAAGCTATCCCAATGATAGAACCTGCAAATGAATCTGAAGTAACATTTGCCATTCCAGAACCACCTCAACAGGTGACAACAAAAACTTCAAACGACGATAATGACAATGATTGGCTTGCAAGAATGGAAGCACAATAATTTTTTTAATCATTTTTTTAACACTTAGAAAGATCTAAGGCTATACAATTTTTAATGGCAGACGTGTTTACTATAGGTTTGGGGCATAATAGTCCTGAAATTCGTAAAAATGCTAATTTTGATTTTATATCATTTTGGAATGAACAAGCTAAAAATCTTTCATGGTTTTCTCCCTGGACTACAACCCTTGACTGGAACCCTCCTTTTGCCAAGTGGTTTGTAGATGGTACCATTAATGCCTCATACAATACTCTTGATGTTCATCAGGCGATAAAATCTGAAAAAACTGCAATATTTTGGGAAGGCGAAGATGGTACATCACGAAAAATCACCTATGGTTATTTGTTCGCTGAGGTTCAAAAATTTACCAATGTTTTAAAATCCCTTGGTGTAAAAAAAGGTGACAGAGTTACAATCTATCTTCCAATGGTTCCTGAGATAGTTATTGCGATGCTTGGTTGTGCTAGAATTGGTGCTATTCACACAGTTGTATTTTCAGGATTTAGTGCGACTTCCATTCAAGATAGAATTAATGATTCAAAATCAAAGATTGTGATTACTGCTGATGGTGGATATAGAAGAGGAAAAATCATTAAATTAAAACAAACAATAGATGATGCAATTAATGGACTTGATTTTGTTGAACATGTAATTGTACTTGAGAGAATAAAAACTCCAATTCATCTTACTTCAAAAGATAAACTTTGGAATGATGTTATGAAAAATGTTTCAAGTATTTGTACTGCAGAACCCTTGCCTAGTGATCATCCCCTTTTCATCTTGTATACTTCTGGAACTACTGGAAAACCCAAAGGTGTCTTACATGGAACTGGAGGATATCTAACTCATCTTTTTTCCACTTTTAAATGGGCATTTGATATTAAAGATTCTGATGTATTTTTTTGTACAGCTGATATTGGTTGGGTAACTGGCCATAGCTATGTAGTTTATGCACCGTTACTTCATGGTGCAACACAAATTATGTATGAGGGTGCACCTGATTTTCCTGATGCTTCAAGAATATGGAATATTTTACAAAAATATGGTGTGACGATATTTTACACTACCCCTACAGCTCTTAGAATGTTTATGAAGTTTGGCGATGATATTCCAAATTCATTTGAACTTTCATCTTTACGCCTTCTTGGAACTGTTGGTGAACCAATAAATCCTGAAGTTTGGAAATGGTATTTCAAAATTATTGGAAAGAAACAATGTCCTATTATTGATACTTGGTGGCAAACTGAAACTGGAGGGATATTGATTTCTCCATTACCTGGATTGGAAACAATTCCTCTTAAACCTGGATCTGGAACCCTTCCAATTCCTGGTGTAGATATTTCTGTAGTTGATGAATTTGGAAAGGATGTTCCTGTAAACACAAAAGGTTATCTGGTAATAAAAAATCCCTGGCCTGGAATGCTTTTGACATTATGGGGTGATGATGAAAAATACAAAACAGTTTACTGGTCAAAATATAAAAATTCTTACTATCCTGGAGATTATGCACTAAAAGATGAAGATGGATATTTGTGGTTGTTAGGACGTGCAGATGATGTTTTAAAAATTGCCGGTCACAGAATTGGAACTGCTGAGCTTGAGAGTTGTATGGTATCTAATGATGATGTTGCAGAATCTGCTGTGTGTGGAATTCCTGATGATGTAAAAGGTGAGGCGATTATTGCATTTGTTGTTTTGAAAAATAATGTGACAACAACTACTGTTGATTTAGAAAAACAATTGATTACAAAAATTAGAAATGACGTTGGTGCAATTGCTTCGCCTAAACAAATCTACTTTGTTTCCAAACTTCCAAAAACTAGAAGTGGAAAGATCATGCGACGATTGTTAAAATCTATTGCTAATAATGAAAAAATTGGTGATGTTAGTACTTTAGAAGATGGCACTGCCGTAACTGAAATACAAAATGTTTTTGATGATATTCAAAAAACAATTCAAAAAAAACCCATCTAGTTTAATTTATGTAAATCAATTGATGATAACATGTCAAACATATTTTTAAGTCCATTATATTCTGACTTTGAATTTTTATCTAATTTTTCATATTCTTTTTCTTTTATTTCCTCCAATTTTTGAATTGTTTCTTTAAAAAATTCTTCATATTTTTTGATTTTTTCATCAGTCATCTGATTTAAGTCAAAAATTACAGTATTGCTACCAATCAAATTTTTATTTTCATCATAGAGGCTAGTAGCTTGCAATAACCCTTCAAAATTATTACCATCTTGTTTTTTGAATGTAATTTTTCTATCAGTTACTTTACCTGTTTCAAACCATGTTTTTAGAGAATCGTTCATTTTCTCCCATGCTTCTTTAGGTACGTGTTCAAATATTGGCTTTCCTAAAATCTCTGATTTTGTATATCCCAAATTTGAAGCATATGTGGAATTACAATCTAAAATAATTCCAATCGAATTGATTCTTCTCCACATTACAGGTGCGTCTTTGAGCGTTTTTCTTGCCTCAGTTTGTGACATTTTTTAAAATTAAATTTACTTGTTATTAAATTGAAATAAAATTAAAACCACTGATCCAAATTCTGACTTTTTTTCTCTAATGCTTTTTTTAACCTGTTCAGTGTTGATTGTATTCTATCTTCAGAAAAATTCCTCTCTTTAACTAAATAATTTGTAATTGCCTCGTAATTTACTTCTTCAAAAACAATCTCATCCACATTTGCAACATCAGGTTCTAAAAAGATCTTTCGTATTTGTTGAAAATCAATTTCATTTAGTTGCTCTTGAATTTGAGGAATATCTTCTAGTCTTGAATATTGTTTAATCATTTTTAATGCTGTTTTTGGACCTATCCTTTCAAATCCATTTGGATTAAAATCTGTACCAATCAATATTCCTACATCTATTAATTCTTCTCTGTTTAACCCTATACTGTCTAACGTTTTTTGAGTTTCAATAATTTCTGGAAGAACATCGATGTATGTATTCCTATTTGGAATTTTTCTTCTCCCACTGTTTGTGAAATTTCTTACTAATCTTTTTGCACCGCATAAAACTGAATCAAAATCTTGACTAGCTGATGCATATGCTTGCCCTGTATTGGTAAGATGTGCAGCTGTGGCTTCACCTTCTGATGGCGCATCGATATATGGAATCCCAAAACATTTCAAAAGTTGTTTTGATTCTTTTACCATTCCATCTTTCATGCTTGTTGTTTGCTGTGCATATTTTCTAGCATCTTCCATATTCCCTTCTGCAATTGCTTTTTCATATTTCACAGTTGCATCTTTTTTGATCTGTTTTCTACGCTCAATTTCTGCAGTTTTTAGCGATGGTGGTTTTCCATCAAATACGTAAACTGGTTTAATTCCTAAAGACAGAAAATTTACATTTCTATAAAGTAATCCGCTTAGATGGCTGGTTATTCTTCCTTCCGAATCTGATAATTGTAATCCATCTGGACCTCTAATACTTGCCAAGAATTGATAAATTGCATTGTATGCATCAATTGCAATTATTTTTGTAGAAAACGATTCTAAAGTTGTTTTCTCTCTGACTACTAGATCTTTTAGATTTAACCCCATTAAACAAGTTGAAAATTGTTCTTTTTTGTGTTTATCGTTTTAATCATCACATGAAATTAGTTTTAATGTGTTCCTATGCATAATCCATTGATGAAAGTTACTTTTCCTGAACATTTGAACGATAAAATTTTTGAGATCAAATTTAATGGTAATACAATATCTCAAATAATATCTTATTTCCCATTTAGTGAATCTGAAAAAAATGAATTTATTTTAATTATTCCAAATTCATTTAATTCATTTGATTCTATTTTTTCAGATATTATTTCTAATGAACAATGGATTGAAACTCGTAAAGCCATAAAAAAGAAATTTCAAAATGACCTTTTTAACATCGATGATACTTTTCACTGATTTGCTTTATTATGGAGAAATTTTAAGATAAATTGCCAGGATAGCCAAGTGGTAAGGCGGCTGTCTCGAAAACAGCTACGTGAAAGCGTGCAGGGGTTCGAATCCCTTTCCTGGCGTTACTTTTTCAGTTAAATGCCCTAATCAATTTCTTCAAAAATTCTTTAGATCAGTATAGTTTCAAATGATATTCCTCAATGATGGAATAAAACCCCCTATCAAATGTTTCATCAACTTATCTTTTTTCTAATCAATGTTGAAGTGTGTGTAAATACAACTTGTATATGTATCAAAGTCTTTGATGATACACTTGATGTGTCTGATGGAAAAAGTGACACATTTGATGAAAAGTTTGACACATCGTCTAAACATGAACAATTTCTGAAACTATTCTTTGTCTATTTTTGGTGTAAAATAATTTTTTAATTATGGTCGTTCATGTCTGAAATATTTAAAATCTGTCCATTATAAAATAATTTATGACTAGTGAAACTGAATCAAAAATTCAAAAATCACAATTGTCTAATCTTGAATTAATTGAACATTTTAGAGAAAAATGTAAAATCTGTGGCCATCATAGAATTATGCATAATGCATTAGGAAAATGTGAAGGTGTGATGAATAAACCTTGTAATTCTGGTTGTGATTTGTTTGAATCTGAATGATTGGATATTCCATTTCTAAAAAATATAATTCTTTAATAACAATCATGTTGGTAATAATTTGTGAGAGATTTTGAACCTGACGATGAATCTATATCTCCTACTTTCTATGAACCCTTAGATTCTCCAAACGATTTTGAACCTGAATTGCCCAATCAATTACTTGATTATGTTTTGAGAAACGTCACTTCTGAAACTATTGATCCTAATTTGTTTACTGTAATGGCAAAAAGACGTTCTACTAGAAAATTTTCTGACAAACCAGTTGAAACTGTAAAAATTGATAAAATAATTGCTGCAGCAGACACTGCCCCTACTGCCGGAAATTATCAAGGATTTGAAATTTTTTATGTAAAAAGTCCTGAAAAGAAGAAATTACTTGTTGATGCATGTAATAAACAACCTTATGTAAATTCCCCTGTTGTTTTGGTTTTTTGTAAAAATCCATCACGAGTTAAACTTGATTTTCCTGATTATGTCTTGAGAAAATTTGCAATTCAAGATGCAACTCTTGCTGCAGGATATTCTCAACTTGCTGCACAGGCATTAGGTCTAAGTTCAATTTGGATAGGAATGTTTGATGAACAAAAAGTAATGGATATCATAGGAACTGATCTTACTCCATCATCTGTATTATGTATTGGATATCCAAAACAGAACAAATTCCCAAAACCTAGACGTAATCTGAAAGACTTGGTACATGTAGTCTGGTAACCTGTCTGAAATTCTTCTGATTTAAATAATCAACAACATTTCTAGTTCTTATGACTGATGCATATGTTATGTTAAATTGTGAATTGGGTGCAGAGGAAAAAATTATTGATGCATTGCGAGAAATCGAACAAGTGGCAGATGTTTTTGAAACTATTGGAACTCATGATATGATGGTAAAATTACAAGCAGAAAATTTTGAGAAAATAAGAGAAGTCGTTTCTTGGAATATTCAAAAATTGCCCAAAGTCCGTTCTACCTCTACATTGATTAAAAAAGAATAATTTTTACGTCTATTCAAAAAAAAATCATAAAAATTGACTGCTTTTAAAACATAATTAAGATCTATATCTTCTATAATTTATGACTGAAGAAAAAAATGAAATTGAAAAACTCATTGATACTATGATATCTAATGGTGATAATTTTGTTGATGATCTCAAAAATGTTTTACCTGATACGTTTGCAGAAACAATGCAAATGTTTCATGAATCAAATGTTACAAATCTTAAAAAAATAAAAGAATTTCTTAATAAATGAATTCTCGTCTGTATCTTTTTCTGATATGAAAAATCACTTATGACCATTTTTTTCAAAATATGCAAAAAAGATCCTAAAAATCTAAAAAATTAAATCAGTTACGGTTCTTTATCTTCTGTTTCATCATCTTGATTTCTACTTGGACCCACCATGTCTTCGGGATTGACTTTATTATCCCAATCCCCTTTTAGACCTTTGATAAGTGAAATAATTCCAATTCCAACTAAACTCATTACAATTCCAAAAAATAAGGTTTGATCAAATATCTTAAATGAACAATTGATTTCTGTTGGAGGTTTATTTTCAGAATATTCATAACATGTTCCAAATTGATTTGATTCTAAAGTAGCAGCTTGATAATTTCCACCAAAAATCCCTAGAACAATAAACCCTGAAAATACTAGCACTATCCCTATCATGATAAACCGCATATCGCTCATGATATTTTTCTTAAATTGTAGTATTTACTGTTTTATTATTACTAATTATTTTTCAAGTAATTCTTTTAGATTTTCAAGTGATGCTTCATAAAACATACTCATAAATGCCAAAAATTCCAAAAACTGTTTTTCTGTCATTTTCTCACTATTCAAATATGATTGCCATGTAAGTTCAACAAGATTTTTTGATTTTGATTTAATTGAAATTGTTGCTACATATGCTCTTAATGGTAATCCTTCAGTTGCAATGTATGTGAAATACTCTTTATTTTTCCATGCTACCACATGCTCTTCGATTTTATTCCCATCTGAAAATGTGATTAATCTAATTGCTCCTACATCTCTCTTTTTTTTAGATAGAAATACGGTTGTTTTAACATCTACTACCCATGTTGGTAATCCTACAATATTGCTAATTTTTTTCCATACTTTATCTTTTGAAGCTTTAATTTTGATTATTTTTTTAATTGTACCTGTATGAAATGTTTTTTTTGAATTTTTTCTCATATCTGAAACTGGATTTACATTATTTTTAAATTTTTTATGAATAACTGTTTTTAATCCCTTCAAAATAATACTAACAAATGGTGTTTGGTTGGGGAAAAAAGAAACAAGAAGAAACATCTGTTGAAGAAGTCCCAAAAGATCGAGAAATTTCGCTTTCTGATGTGCCTAGTATTGTAACTGATCTTAATGAATTAAGAACATCTCAAACTGTGTCTGAAATAAAAAATTTGAGAAACAACACTGAACCATTAATTAATGATCTAATAAAAATTGGAAATGTTCTTGATAATGATAATCTGAATATTGATGATATTGATAAACATCTTGCAATTATTGTGGTAAGAGGAAAAAAACAGGTAATTGATGTTATTAAAAAAGGAGTTACACATCTACCTGAAGTTTCAAGTATTAATGATGCTCAAAAATTACATTCATCCTTAAATTTAATTCTTAAAAAAGTCGGAGATGTGTTGGGTAGACAAACTAGAGTTATTCATATTTTTGCCAAAAAATATGCAAATCAACTAAAAGAAAATTTAGAAGTAATGAATAGGAATCACTCTGAAATTAGTAGAATTTTAAAGAATTTTGAATCAACAAAATCTAGTGTTACTGAAATTTCAAACACATTACAACAAATCAAAGTTTTACAAACATCTCAAATAGAAAAAATTCAAAAAATTTCCGATTATTCTGATGAATCAAAAAAATTACAAGAAAAAATTATTTCACTTTCTAAATCCGTCGAAGAAATAAAATCCTCTGATGAATACAAAAAATATCTTGATTTGAAAATAAAATTGGATTTATTTATCTCTCAAAAAACAAAAATTAAAAATGAAATAAGTATACAATTTACAAAAATTTCTAGACCTCTTGGTAGATATGAATATGCTTCTTCTTTAGACAAAGAACAAAAAAATATTCTCACTAAATTAGTAAATGAACCATTTGATGTACTTGTTCCTGAAAATAAGGACTCTATAATTATAATTTTAGAAAATGTCAGAAAAGCAATTTCTTCTGGTTCTATTTCTGTAAAAGATGTAGAGAAAACATTATCACATATTACTGAAACAGAAGAAAAACTTGATGAATTGATTAAACAAGTTTCGGAATATTTTAAAAAATACCAATTTATTCAAAATGATATGAATTCTTTCAAATCTGATAATCTACACTCTTTAGAAAATGAATTAAATAAAAATAATTCCTTTAGAGATGATTCAGAATCAAAAATCAAAACTTTTCAAATGGAAATTCATGAAACTGATTTAAAAATCCCTCAACTTATTTCTGAAATTGAAGTCCAGTTAAGAGGATTTTCAAATACAAGATACACTATATTGCCATCTTAAAATTAAATTAGTTCTATGTTGTAATGATTTTGTGTTTTTTAAGAAAAAAAATATTGAACGTAAAATAACCCTTCAAAAAGACGTACTTGACAGTATATTGTCTTACTGTCAAATGAAACATCCTAACGAAGGAATTTTAATTTTAAAAGGAAAATCAAAAAATGGAGAAATAAAAATAGATGGATTGGTGATTCCTCCTTTTAATTATACTGGACCGACATTTGCTGGTTTTCCTCATTCTTTTTTGCCATTTGATTTAAGTTATGTTGGAATGGTCCATTCTCATCCTAGTGGTTCTGCAGAACCATCTGTAACTGATCTTCATAATTTTTTTGGATTAGTTTCTTTGATTGTAAAATCTCCCTACACTGATGATTCAATTTTTGCTTGGGACAGCAGTGGAAATTCTATTCCTCTATCTATCATGTAATTTTTTAAAAAATCAATTGAAACAAAACTGCCAAAACTTTATAAGCTTTTTAGCATAACTTTGATTGAATTGTTTAATTACAAAAGTTATTTGTTATTTTTAGGTGCATCACTTGCCATAAGTATTGGATTACAGATGATCTTACCGTTTCCGTATGGTTTAGGTGCGGCACTTGCAATTTTCATTGTATTTCCACTATTCTTAAGAAAACGATACATGAATCGCATGGGTGGCGGTTATGGTGGAGGTGGTTCTGGAATAGGTGGTGGCTTCTTTGGCTCAGGTTCTTCTGGAAGTTCTACTAGCGTTGGTTATGTTTGTCTTGTTTGTAATAACAAACACAAAGGTGGTACATGTCCGCGTTGTGGCTCAAAAATGAATCGTGCAGATTTTTGATTGAGTACTAATGTCGTTAGAAACTATTCGCCAAAAGGTAATTTTTCATAATTCTATTGATGTTTGGATTACTGCATGTGGTGAAAAAAATTTTGATTGGAAAAATACAGATGACTACAAAAAATTCATTGCTTATCTGCTTGAAAACAATTTGAATCTTAAAGCATTCAATCTATGTACTCATGAAGCTGGTGCAACTGAAGAAGACAAAACAAAGTTTGCTGAAATTTTATCTGAAACAAAAGATGATCCTAATTCATTAACTTACACAATTCGATTAAATGATACTGCATTAGATATTATTAGAAATTTTTTCAATTGATCATCTTTTGAGTTTTGGGTTTACAATTGCATCTAAAGCATTTCCAATAAATACAAACGCAAGACCTGTTATGGCAATCATTATTCCTGGTGGCATAATCCACCACCATAATCCACGTGATGAGGCACCAAATGTATTTGCATCATGAAGAATTTGACCCCATGTTGGAAATGATGGATCTCCTAGGCCCAGAAAACTAAGTCCTGCTTCTGTTGTAATTGCTGCAGGAACTGAAATTGCGATACTTGCAAAAGCATATGGAAACAATTGTGGTAAAATATGCTTTAAAACAATTTTGGAATCTTTTTGACCCATCATGTTTGCAGCATCAACATACCCTTTAGTTTTAATTTGAAGTGACATGCTTCTGGAAACTTTTGCAACACCTACCCATCCAAAAACCATCAAAAATCCTACTAGAACAAATATGCTGTTACTAATTGTAACTGAAAGAATTATGAGAAATGGTAAAGCTGGTAGTGCATAGATGATGTCGTTGAATCTCATCATTACTTCATCAGTTTTTTTACCTTTGAATCCTGCATATGCCCCATAAAGTAGTCCCATCACAACTGATGCAATAGATACAACTAGTCCTATGAATAGTGCAAGTGGTGTTCCCCATAACAGCCCCACTGCTAGATCTCGTCTTAACTCATCTGTACCCATTACACCAAAAGCTTTTCCTCCTATGATTAATTTTGATTCTAAATTTTCAGGTTGTGAATTGATTGAAAGTGTGTCTATTGAAAAAATATAATTCCCCTTTAATGGTTCATTTTTTTCTAGTTTTGAAAATATGATATCTTCAGATGACATTCTTTTAAAATCAAATAAAAATTTCTCTGATTGTAGTGCTAAATTTTTCTTTATTGATCTATCTGTTGAAAATATTTTTTCACTGTGAGTTATTTCTGAACTTGCATGTGGAAGTGACATTGATATCAAATCTAATTTCATTCCGTCTGGTCTAGTTACAGACATTTCTATTATTGGTGAACCTGTATATTTTGATGAAAATATGTATATGAAATCATTTGGAAATTCATCATAGTCAAAATTAACTCCAAATTGATGTGATGTAAAAATCATTTCTTCATTTGAAATTGATTGAATGTTTGGATGCTCAAAAATTTTATGTTCAGGAATTTTTTCAATCATAAAATAATTTAACCAAATTGGCACTGCAACTTTTGGATATGATATCCAATTTCCTGGATTATTCCATTCTTGAAATGTTTCAATTGGAATTGTAATAACTGCAATAATTGAAATTGTTACAAGTGTAAAAAGTATAATTACTCCTGAAATTCCCATCTTACTTTTAAGAAATTCTTGTTTAATTTCTTGAGGACTGATACTACTCAATTTTATGTACCTGTCCTTACTCTAGGATCAAAATATCCGTATAACAAATCTGCAATAAATATGCTAATTAGGAAAAATACCGTTAGAATGTATGTTGCACCAATAATTACAGGCAAGTCCATGACTGTTATTGCTTCAAAATATAATCTTCCCATTCCTGGCCAATCAAAAACAGCTTCAGTAATTATTGCGCCACCTAGAGAACCTGATAAACTAAGGGCCAAAATTGTTACAATTGGTGGGGCTGCATTTTTCAAAGCATGTGTGTATACTATCTTTTTTTGTTTGATTCCTATTGTTTTTTTTGCCATGATGAAATCTTCTTGCATAATTCCTACCATGAAATTTCTTACCAAATATGCCCATGAACCAAAACCAATCATCACAATGGTGATTAATGGTAATGTCATATGGTATAACAAAGAACCAATGTATGCTGGGTCTGATGATGGTATATCTGGTGTTGCCCTTGCAGGAAATATCTGCCAAGTAAATGAAAATAGAAAAATCATTAACATTCCTATCCACCATACTGGAAAACTTGAACTGATAATTGCAAAACTAGATGTCATTCTATCTATGAATGATCCAATTTTATTTGCTGACATTGCACCTACAAAAATTCCAATAATTGAAATAATTACAGTTGCAGTAGTGAATAATAAAATCGTTCTTGGAAGTTTTTCAAAAATAATATCTTTTACATTTGATGAGCCTTCATCACTTGTCAAAAAAGTTGCGTGTCCAAAATCTAACATAAGAATTTTGTACATTGTAAATCCTATTCTTTGAGGAGAAAACCATGGTTCATCTAACCCTAAAATTTTATTTCTCTGGTCTATTTTATTTTGAATAAATGCTTCAAATTCTTCAACTGATGAAAAACTTTCAGCAATTGATGGATTTTCAGTAATTTCTGCCCTTACTTGAAAAACGATACCTTGCTTCAAAATTGTATCCATATTTGAACCCACTAGTAAAATTGTAATTAACAAAGTTATCATTAACACTCCAAACATTGTTGCAATTCTTGTAATGACGTATTTTTTCATACTTGATGATATTCTTTAAGAAAATCACTTTATAATATTAGATCTTTTTGAAATTTAAAAATTATTTTTGATTTAATTCTATTATCTTACTTTATCATACAAAAAATCAAATAATGAATAGTTCTAAAATGTATGTATAATTATGAGTGCAAATACCATTAGAAAAGCAAAAAAACTTGTTGAAACTGGAAGTGTGTCAAAAATTGAGGATGATTTGTTCCAAATAAAATCTTTATCTGATCCTGAAAAATCCTATTTTGTAACTTCTGATTCTTGTGAGTGTCCTGGATTCAAAAATTTTTACAAATTTCATCACAGCAAGGGATTAAAAGTAAATTGTTCTCATTTGGAAGCTGTGAGAATTTTTCAAAGCGAGAATGAATCTTAAATTATTTTAATATTTTTGAATCTATTTTACCGATGAATGCTTTATTGTCTATAATTGTGATTGGACGTAAAATCAATCCTGGATATTTAACCATTAATTTAATTATTTGATAATTTGTTTTCTCGCTGTTTTCTAAATCTAATTCTTTGTATTTTTTATCCCTCTTTCTAATCATTTCTATTGGTTTTTTGCCCGTCATTTTGATAATTTTTTTTTTTTCTGATTTAGAA
>Ga0233427_10001203_pt1 | contig 29017 bp, 25 predicted proteins | sample SI_118_April2016_5_FD_179885 | JGI IMG/M metagenome (GOLD analysis project Ga0233427, IMG submission 179885) | Seawater microbial communities from Saanich Inlet, British Columbia, Canada - SI_118_April2016_100_MG | ecosystem: Environmental > Aquatic > Marine > Inlet | place: Canada: British...
TTTAATTTTTTTTGTTTCTAAATATTTTTTCTGTCTTTCATTTTTTACTTCGGTTACAAGTGGAACAAGTTCTGTTAAATGCAAACCGTACCCTTCGAGTCCTACAACTTTTTTTGGATTGTTTGTGAGCAGTCTCATGTGTCCGACGTCACAATCTTTTAAAATCTGCGCACCGATACCATACGTACGAAGGTCCATAGGAAAACCAAGATGCTCGTTTGCTTCTACAGTATCCATTCCTTCTTCCTGAAGTTTGTATGCTTTGATCTTATTGCTTAACCCGATCCCCCTACCCTCCTGTCGCATATACACGATAACACCAGTTCCCTCTGTTGCTACTTGCTGCATTGCACTTTCAAGTTGATCACCACAGTCACAATGCAAACTACCAAATGCATCACCTGTTAAACATTCGGAGTGTACACGAACAAGTGCCGGCTTCATCGGATCTATTTCTCCTTTTACGAGTGCAACGTGCTCTTCATTTTTTAGCGTATCTTTATACACACGAATATTCCACGTTCCTGTTGTAGTTTCCAAAACCGACTCTGCAATATTTCGAACAAATGTTTCGTTTTTTCTGCGGTATGCAATGAGGTCTTCGATTGCAATCATTGGAATGTTGTGTTCTTTGGAAAAATCTTTTATAGCAGGGAGTCGCATCATCGTTCCGTTCTCGTGCATGAGCTCTGAGATCACAGCACCCTCACGTAACCCTGCAAGTCGTGCAAGGTCTACAGAGGCCTCTGTGTGTCCAGCACGTACTAACACTCCACCGTTCTGTGCGCGCAATGGAAATACATGTCCTGGTTTTGCAAGATCTTGTGGTCTAGCTGCGCAGTTTATAGCGACCTTTACTGTTTGTGCTCTGTCTTTTGCAGATATACCAGTCGTCACCCCTTCAACCGCTTCGATACTCACGGTAAATGGTGTCTCTCTACTCGATGTATTTTGCGCAACCATCGGTGGGAGTTCCAGCTGGTCTGCAACAATGTTACTCAAAGACAAGCATACAATTCCTCCCGTGTGACGAATAAGAAATGCCATCTGCTCTTCTGTTATATGTTCAGCTGCTATGACTAAGTCACCTTCGTTCTCCCTCTGTTCGTCATCAACCACAATAATCATCTGACCATTGCGTAAAGAATCTATGCTTTCTGTGATAGAAGAAAAATGACTCATACACAGAAATTATAGGACTTTCACCTTAGTCATACTGAAAAAACCGTACTTATTTACTTCTCTAGTCGCACAGAGAAGCTCTGCTGAGCCCCTTTTGGTGCCTTTCGTCCTACAGCGATATAATACGTTCCTGCTGGGTAATCGTAGCTCTTATTGCATTCAGGACCTGTGAAACTCGATAGGTCTACATCATTCATTACATAGATAATACATCGCAATTCTGTAGGATTGCTCATAACGAACTTCATCTTTTGTTCGCTTATGACGGTAAACTTGTACCAGTCTTCCATATCGACAGCTGTCAGTATTCCTTCTTTTAGCCCATTAACAGAGAGATTGATAGCTTCGCTGAATCCATCATTTCCATCTCCACCTGTTTCTGTAGCTTCTACACTAAATGTAGTGTCTTTTACAGAAGGGAAGATCTGCAACTGATACTCACCTGGGTTTAGCGTTGCTGTAATGAAGCAAGAGTTTCCACTCTGGAACCCGAGGAAATACTCGTCAGCGAATCCAGACTCATCGGTTAGGTACAATCGGCAGACAATCTTACCTGGCTGACCAGACTGCAAACTCGTTGTTATAGATACTGTCTTCTCTGAATCGATATCGAAGTAGTACGACTTTGACTGCTTTTGTGTAAACCCACCATCATACTGAAATGGGAAGCTTGCCTGAATTGTACTTGGATTAGTGCTCGCAACACTACTCGAAGAGCTGTCACCATCTTGTAATGATGCATCACTACTGTTTGAGTCGTCTGAACTTGCTTCGCTACTACTATTTGACTCCTCCTCTATCCTCTTTCTTTCTTCTGCAAGATCTACACGAAGAGCGTTGTAGATGTATGCAGCAGCCTCTCCTCTTGTGAGCATCATATCTGGATGGAACTTCGAACCACTTTGCCCTGGTATTGGAAGAATTCCCTTTAAGTATGCCGTGATCAGATATTTTGTGTACCAAGCAGAGACCGAAACGTCCACAAACTTTACAAGGTCGCGGTCAGACTCTGTTACCTCGTCTACAGGAATGTCGAATACCTGTGTAATCATTTTGAGTGCTTCTACTCTATTTACTGCAACATCTGGCCTGAATGTTCCGTCTGAGTATCCGTTCACATAACGCATAGCTGCTGCATCACAGACAAAAGGCTCGTACCAGCTTCCAATCTGCACATCTGGGAAACACCTCACACTAAGAGCATCTGGTGTTTTACCTTGTGCTTTATAAAGCATCTTAAGCATCGCTGCCCTGTTAACGTAATCATCAGGCGCGAATGTTCCATCTGGATTTCCGTTAATGACTTGTGCTGACACCAACGCTTCTACAGACTCTTGGAATAGATGTCCGTCTGGTACGTCTGGGAAAGTAGCAGCAAGTGTTGCCACTGACGATCCTAGTAGAACTAGAAATGCCGAGATATACAGTGCTCGAAAACGATTCATGAAAGGTTGTCTCCTATCTTACAGTGTCTTTAAGCAATTTTACAAGTGATCAAGACTGCAGGCTGCCAAGTGTGGCAAGTGAATGCAGCACACAGAGGGCGGCAATTGCCCCTTTATCCAAACGGTCTTGCGCGAGTTTTAATGTATCGACGTATAACACTTCGTTGGCAAACGGTAGCGCAAAAGTTGTTTGAATATCCATCATGCCACGCGCAGTATTTTCGGCAACTAATCGTGCGTGATGTGTCTCGCCTTCTACGATAATTCCGAGTCCAATAAGTGCATCGACAGACTTGTTTTTTGCTAGTGCTGCACCAATTAATGGGATTTCATATGACCCAGTTACTGGGTGAAGAGAGATATTTTCTTTTTTCATTCCTATTTGTACTAACTTCTCGACTGCTCCGTCTACCATTGTTTTTATCTCCTCCTTATAGAAGGTGGAATACACAATGCCCACACGCCATGATGGGCGCAAAGATTGCTCTAGCATTTCCTGTATGTCGTCTTCTGTATGAAGCTTTTTCATGACCTGGTAGTTATATCGCGTTCTATGTTAACACTGTCCCCTGCCTTGAGTGTGCCAAAGGTGGTATTTTCTCGTGTATGAGGAATAAGGGCAACTGATAGTTCGTCTCTTTCTATTGAAGCAATAGTAAGGGATACTCCTTCGATGGCAATTGATCCTTTTCGTACACAAAATTTGATCAACTCTTTTGGCATCCGAATAACAAGTTCTCCATTTTCATTTGAAATAACCTCCGCCGTTCCCTCAACGTGACCCTGCACAATATGCCCATCAAGCCTTTGGTCTGCCCGCACTGAACGTTCGAGGTTTACATTGTCCCCTTCTTTTAATGAGTCGAGGTTCGTGACGTTCCAGGTCTCCTCTACGACGTTAAACTCTAGTTCAGTGTTGTTCATTTTTACAACACTCAAACACACTCCAGACACCGAAATACTGCTTCCAATGACAATATCATCAAATATCTCTGGCCTCTCTATTATAAGGAGGTCATCAGTCTTCCTCTTTGTAAGTGCCGTTGCCTCGATGATTCCTGTGAACATAGTGGTATTGTATACAGATTCAGCCTATAACCCTAGACAGAACGCATTAATCTTGCTAAACTTCGTTGTCGGTGACCCGCACGAGCGGGCAGCCGTTTTTTGTATATTCTAAAAAACTTCTATGGATAAGATAATCGTTAAAGGCGCAAAGATGCATAACCTTAAAAATATTGATGTAGAGATTCCACGAAATCAACTGACGGTCGTCACCGGTCTTTCTGGTTCTGGAAAATCGTCTTTGGCGTTTGATACGATCTTTGCAGAGGGACAGAGAAGGTACGTCGAGAGCTTGTCTGCATACGCAAGACAGTTCATCTCACAGATGGAGAAACCGGAGGTAGAAAGTATTGAGGGGCTTAGCCCTGCGATTTCTATCGACCAAAAAACTGCACCACGAAATCCACGTTCCACTGTTGGGACAACAACAGAAGTCTACGACTACATGCGTTTACTTTGGTCGAAGGCAGGTACTGTGCACTGTGCGCAGTGTGATGAACCACTCACAAAGCAATCAACATCCCAGATAGTACAAATGATTGCTGATATGAAAGAAGGGACAAAAGTGTTCCTCCTCGCTCCAATAGTTAGCGGCCGTAAAGGGCAGCATGTAAAGATACTCGACTCTATTGCACGTGAAGGTTTTGTACGCACACGCATCGATGGAGAAGTAGTCACTGTTGATGAGGAGATTGTGCTAGATCCAAAGAAGTCACATGATATTGAGATTGTAGTCGACCGTATGATTGTTCGAGACCTTGAAGCAAAAGACAACGAAACGAACCCAAATAGAACACGCTTGGCGGACTCGGTAGAACTGTGTCTAAAGAAAGGAAATGGAATGATGATGGTTCTTAATAGTGAGACAAAAGAAGTGCGTCAGTTCAGTGAAGATTATGTCTGTCACACTCATCCAGATAATGCGATTCCTGTTATTGAACCTCGCAGCTTCTCATTCAACTCACCACACGGTGCATGTGATGTCTGTCATGGTCTTGGTTCTATTTTGCAGGTTGATGAAGCGAGTGTTATTCCAAACCCGAAGCTCTCTATTGCAGAAGGTGCCATTCACCCATGGACAACGTCTGCAAGTCGCATGGGCTTTATGATGCGCATTCTAGAGGCACTTGCTGAAAAGAAAGGAATCAATACGAATAAGCCATGGAAAGACCTACCAGAAGATACGCGTAACATTATTTTAAATGGCTCTGACGATGTATTAAGTGTGAATTTTGATACAAATAAGTTTGATGGTGCATACCAAACTACCTACGAAGGAGTGATTCCAAACCTGCAGCGGCGTCACAGAGAAACAGAGTCGAGCTACATGCGAACACAGATAGAGGCATACATGCTAGAGCTTCCATGTAGTGGATGTGACGGAAAGAGACTTAAAAGAGAGATCCTCGGTGTCCTTCTTGGGAAGCAGAATATTGTTGATGCGACAGAGATGAGTATCGACGAAGCTCGCCAGTTTTTTGTGGCGCTTACGCCAAAGGCGGATAGGCCAGATGGTGCAAAGGCTGCAAAGGGAATCGATGAGCTGACAACATACGAGTATACTATTGTAAAGAAGGTTCTTAAGGAGATTGTCGCAAGGCTCAGTTTTTTGGAAAACGTAGGACTGACATACCTCACGTTATCTCGAAGTGCAGCAACCCTTTCTGGTGGAGAGGCACAACGTATCAGACTCGCAACGCAGATTGGTTCTGCACTTCAGGGAGTGCTCTATGTTTTGGATGAACCAAGTATCGGGCTACACCAACGGGATAATGCAAAGCTTATTCAGATGATGACAGAGCTCCGAGACCTCGGTAATACTGTCATTGTTGTAGAGCACGATGAAGAAACTATTCAGGCTGCAGACTACCTTCTCGAAATCGGCCCAGGTGCTGGTAAATACGGAGGGCAAGTGATGGCACAAGGATCGCCTGCTGACCTGATTAAAAACAAAGACTCTGTCACTGGTCAGTACCTGAGTGGTGCGAAGTCTATCGAGATTCCAGCAGAGCGACGTAAGGGAAATGGAAAGTTTATTCAGATTAAAGATGCGCACCACCATAACCTGCAGCACATCGATGTCGACTTCCCTCTTGGAACATTTATTGGAATTACAGGAGTGTCTGGCTCCGGAAAGTCGAGTTTGATCCACGGGATCCTCGGACCAGAGTTACAGTCTGTACTGAACAAAGCAAAGACAAAGCCACAAGATGTTGGTTCTATCTCTGGTCTTGAGCACTTGGATAAAGCAATTGTTATCGACCAGTCCGCAATCGGGCGTACTCCACGTAGTAACCCCGCTACCTACACAGGTGTCTTTACAGACGTTCGTGACCTCTTTTCTACAACGCCCGAGTCTAAACTTCGAGGGTACAAAGCAGGCCGCTTTAGCTTCAACGTAAAAGGAGGTCGTTGTGAGGGATGTGAAGGAGATGGTCTCAAAAGAATCGAAATGCACTTCTTGCCAGATGTCTTCGTGACCTGTGAACAGTGTAAAGGACGTCGCTATAACAGAGAGACCCTTGAAGTTACCTACAAAGGAAAGACTGTTGCAGATGTTCTGGAAATGACTATTAACGAAGCATTAGAGTTCTTTACAGCTATCCCTTCTATCAACAAGAAGCTTCAAACACTAGTTGATGTTGGTCTTGGGTATATTCACCTTGGACAAAGTGCAACGACGCTTTCTGGAGGAGAAGCACAACGTGTAAAGCTCGCAACAGAGCTCACCAAGCGTGCGACAGGAAAGACTTTCTACATTCTTGACGAACCAACGACTGGGCTTCACTTTGATGATATTGCAATGCTGCTCGGCGTCTTAAAGCGATTGGTCGACAAAGGAAACACTGTCCTTGTTATCGAACATAACCTCGATGTTATTAAGGCTGTAGACCATGTTATCGACATTGGACCAGAAGGTGGCTCTGGTGGAGGGTATGTTCTTGCGACTGGTACTCCGGAAGAAGTTTCCGAGGTCGAGACCAGTTTCACGGGGCAGTATCTAAAGAAGATGTTGAAGAAGAGGTAGTCCACCCCTACAATCGCTGCAATGTTCTTACTCCAAAGCGATATTTTTCTCTGGGACTTATCAATTATCATATTGATAGTATTTCTATTCTCGGGGGCTGTCGCATGCCTGACATGGACAAAGAGACATCCGCACAAGCCACTACAGAAGTTTTGCATTAGTATTGCAGGACTCCTGAGCCTAACTGGTTGCTGTCTTGTGGTCTATGGATCTTTCGTAGAACCACAGATGATTACCGTGACAGAGAAAGTTATTTCTCATCCACTTGGCTCTCCGGTAAAAATTGCGGTGATCTCTGACATTCACGTCGGAGCATACAAAGGAGAAGCATTTCTGCAGAGAGTGGTAAAACGTACCAATGCGCTACTGCCAGACATTGTTGTACTTCCTGGAGACTTTATTTTGAATCACGATTCTGATCTTAATGACTTACGCCCCCTTAAAAACCTCCGTACCACTATGGGAACATATGCTGTTCTTGGAAATCATGACGTTGGAGAGTATGAAACCCTGCTTGGGAAGCGCTACACCGGAACAGATCGAGGGGAACGCATTAGCTCTGCACTGAGCGCTCTTGGCGTTACGATGCTGCGTAATGAGTCCAAAATTCTGACGCTACCACACGGAAAGATTGCGATCGCAGGGATTGATGACATCTGGACTGGTCATGCAGACCTTACCAGTGCTCTGGCCGGTATTGACCCAACGGTATATACCGTTCTTCTTTCGCATAACCCGAGTGTCATAGACGAAGCAGAAAGCCTTGGTGCTCATCTAATAATCTCTGGTCATACACACGGAGGACAGGTCCGCATTCCTGGGTTCGGACCACTCAGCAAACTCCCAACGAGCCTAGGCCAAGAGTATGACCAAGGAATCTTTGAAATTGATGACGATACGACCCTTGCAATAACCAGGGGAATTGGTGAAAGTAGTGCCAGAACTCGCCTTTTCGCAACTCCCGAAATCTTGTTGCTTCAAACGGAGTAAACACGTACTCTTTGTCGCCTATGAAACACTTCTTTTTTGCCATCTCTGTACTCACACTTACTGGTTGCTCCATCGACATGGAAGAGACCCATCCTGTTGTAGAACAAGTCTTCCTTCAGGAGGAAGCCTCTATAGAAGGTATTACATGCGTCCTTGAAGGTGGATATCCTCATATTAAAGATTTGTCGTCTGTGCAGGTTGAAATTAATATCAATGCAGCACTCGACGCCTTCGCGAACGCTACAAAGGAAAACGTCCGCGACTGCCCAGCGAAGCTTCTAGAACTTACTGAAGACGATGCTGAAACAAGAGATACAACGAACGTACAATACGACGTAAAGCTTCTGAATGCAGATATGTTTAGCCTGACACTTCTTACGTCACAGATGTTTGAAGGCGCTGCTCATCCGAATAACAGTATTGAAGCTTTCACATTTGACCTAAGCACAGGACAACCAATTACTCTTGCAGAGTACTTTGCAGACACTCCTGGATATGAAGAGATTCTTGAACAGGCCATTGTTGCAGCCCTTCAGCGTAAAGACATGGAGATAGACCCGGAGCTTCGCAACCCTACAGAGAAGTTCTACCTAACAGTTAGCAGCCTTGTCCTTGTCGACTTGTTTGATGTGCATGCACTCAAAGGATTCGAAGTCTCTATTCCTATAAGGGAGATCGAGCTCGAGTTGAATAGCGAGGAATAGTGTATAACTTTTTTATACAGCTACCTTCCACTTGATACTACAACCGATTGCATGCTCTTCATGGTTTGCAGGTTCAAGCTTCTGTTCAAGTGCATTTATAGCGTCGTGAAGGTTATGCTCTGTGACCTCTTCTGGATGCTCCCAGTTATTGTCGATGCGTCCTTTGTACTTTAACTCTCGGTTGATATCGAATACGAAACAATGTGGTGTACAGAGTGCTCCGTAAGACGCGGCCACTGACTGATCTTCATCGAAACAATACTCACATGGCCATCCAGCTTCTTCTTTCTTTACCTTCATGCGCTCGAAGCTATCTTCAGGGTATGAATCTGCATCGTTACTGTTGATCAAAATAAATTGTGTCTCTTCAAACTTTTCCATCAAGTCCTTAAGCCTCTTCTCGTATGCAATTGCATAGGGGCAGTGGTTACAGGTAAACACGACTGCAATATTTGGATCTTTGATCATCGCTGAATTAATGGTTAAACCATCTGTTGCCGGTAATTCGAAACTAGGCATGCTGTCGCCAATTGCAAGAACTGATGAGTTGTCGTTAATCAAAACCATAATAGTTGGGGAAGTAGGAGAAAGTATCGTACCATAAATGCAATGCAAAAACACTTCACCGCCACCGCATTCATTGTTGACTCGCAAAAGAGAACCTTGCTGCTATGGCATAAAAGGTTACAGCGTTGGATGCCACCAGGTGGACACGTCGACCCAGATGAAACCCCTGAAGAAACTGCACGGCGTGAATGCAAAGAGGAAACCGGGCTCGATGTCGAGATTGTCGGTGACGCCCAAGACAACCTTTTTTTAAACAATGCACACGAAGGTCAGATGCTTAAAAAACCTATCGCCATGCTTCTGGAAAACATTCCTGCATGCCCTAACCGAGGAGAGGATGCTCACCAACATATGGACTTTCTATTTCTTGCTCGGCCTCTCGACGAAGCACAAGAGCTCGTACTCGCTATAGAAGAAGGAGACGATATGCGATGGTTTACACACGCTGAAATTTACGCCCTTGATGAAGAGTCGGAGATCTTTGGAAACGTGAAAAAGTATATCTTGCAGGTTCTTTCGTAAGGACTGCTTCCCTATAGACCTCTTTTTTGACAATGGGTATTGATAAGCTCTGCCAATACTGTTGATGCAATCACAATTGCTCCACCAATAAGTAAAATCCATGACGGTTTGAACTGTCCTAAGAAGAAAACCTCCACAACAAATGTAATAAGAATAGACACATTAAACATGAGGAATGCGATAAATCCATCTATGCGCCTAAAGGTTTCATAATTTAGTATTTGTCCAATTCCTGCAAGAATACCAGCACCTATTCCGAACATAACTGGGACAAGTGTTAGACTGACAATATTTGGATTCTTGGTAATAACAAACCACAGCATCAATGGAGCAATTGCAATAATATGTGAAGCGAACACATATAAATTGATAGATAGACTAGAAATATTTTTATAGAGCTTCATGTATCTAATCTGAGATACAACAAGGACAGTATCTGCAGCCATTGCAAGAAGCCCAAGTGTATCTCCATACAGAGACCCACCACTGGCACCCTTCATGGTATTGTAAATAATAAGAGCGGCCCCCGTAGAGCCCATAAGAAAAATAACAAATACCCACATCATTTTCCTTGGGTCTCTAAGATACGGGATAGAGGATCGCCAAAGCATTGCACCAACAAGAAGGGCTATGACCGGAGAGAAGTTATTAAAGAGTATGAAATTTGTACTTGTAGTAAACTGCAGGCTGGCATTAATAAGATACGTAAAGAGAATGTATCCAATAATAATATTTGTTAAAAGAATGTTTTTTGGCAATGCAACTTTCTTTACAACAGACGTACTCCGTAATTTTTTAATACCAATAAACAGACCCGTAATTATCAAGACACCGATTCCCGTTAAGAACACTCTAATAAATGGTGACACTTCATTCGCAGGTGTATACCGTAAATACAGAGGCTGAATACCCCATATAATGACAGCACCGAGTCTGAATGTATAACCCGCTATCTTCTGGCGACGTAGCTTTTGCCACTGCTTCTTTGTTAATGGCTTAACAGTCGCCCGTTCTACCTTTGCAAATAAGCGCTCAGTGATAATGAATCGATATCCTATGTAGATCATAAAGAATATAAATACTACGACCAGAGGTAGTATGCTTTTGGAAAATCCTAAAATGACACTCTCATAGAGAAGCAAAGAACATACAGCAATATTCAATACCGATCCCATTACGAGGAACCATCTGTCGTTCCTCATTGCTACGACGAAGTGTCTTAGCATGCGCAAAATATAAAAGTTTGCTACGAGTGGAGGTATGACAAATGCCACCTCTAGGAAGAAGGCATAATTTCCCGGTAAAGACACAAGCCAATCCTTCCACTGTGCCAGTAGAATAAACTGGGCAATTAACACTGCAAAAGCAATGCAGAATGCTACAATCAAAGCAGCCCTTTGCCTGATAGATATCATGGTTTGCAATCGAGAAACCCAACTGTGCCTTTCAAGTGCCGAGAGGAAATCGGCATAACACGACTTATTCTGTGCAAATCCCCTTAATTTCACTGTAATCATTCCATGTTTTGAGGTTGAGTTCATATGAACATTTTCCAATTGAACATTGTGAATCCTCGCAAGTGCGGAAATTTGTGGCAAGATATCTTCACGGTGCCTATCCGTTACCTCAAGTACTAAACGGAAGTGAAACCCTTTGGTTTTACTTATATTTTTTTTCTTTTGAATCAATGAAACAATTTCCCTGGGCTGAACCACACCCTCTCCTATCATCACAATAACATCTTCGAATGTTTCTCTTTTAAAGTGATCCGTAATAATTTTTTGCTGGTACTTACTTATTTCTCCTACAAGGATTTTTTGAAAGTGATCCAATTCTTTTTGTAGAAGTTGCTGACCAAGCTCAAACCGCTCTGTGCTATCGAACTCCTTTAATGCTTCGACAATATGATTGCGTGCATACTTTGTCGTGACAAGATCTAGCCAATGAAACTGAACAGAGCTTACCTTTTCCATTGCAACTTCTACCACATCATCTGGGTGTAGTATTGTTGATAGCTCTACATCATGACCATTTATTTTGATACCACTTACTGCATGTGCCTTTGCCCCAATATGAAAGTACACAGCATCAAGGGCTGTAGACTCTAGTGGAACAGATACAACATCTCCATTGACAGTGACTTCTATAGATTTTTGGAAAATGTCTGACTGTAGTGCATCCCAAAATGCTTCGCTACTTTCTCGTGTTGTCCTATCCAATTCTGCAGAGCGCTCTAGCCAAGAAAATTCTTTCATGCTTCCGTCCTTCGAGCCAAATGCTGTCTTCAATACACCGAATCTATTTTGGATATCCATTTCTTGTGTACGGATACGCACTTGTACCTGCTTGTCATGTGGTCCAATGATAGTCGTATGTAAGCTTCTATATCCCGACTCTGGCGGCGACGCTATGTAGTCATGAAACTTACGACGTACTGGGCGGTACAAAGAGTGAAGTGCCTTGAATGCGTTATAACAACCATCTTCATCTTTTGCGATTATGACGCAATAATATGCTCTATCTTCAGACTCGTCTTCGTTGTTTACTCTAGGTATATCATGAGAACTTTTTACAAACTGAACCTCAACAACCTGCTTCTTTTCCATTTCTTTTTGTAATGATTTGTCTATCTGCTCTACCGCAGAAGACACGCTTTTCTTCTGATCTTTCCAAAATTTATCTCTAATTTTTGCTTTTTCTGGATACACATACGGTATGCAAATATTGGTAATCTCTCTGCACACCTCACCCATTCCCAAGTGATATGCAATCTTGTAATAGATATCTAGACTTTCTTTAGCGAAGCTAATTCTTCTTTCATCGGACAACCCTTTAATAGTTCTTAAGTTATGTATTCTATCTGCAATTTTAATAATAAAGACGCGAATGTCTGTACGCATCACTTCAAACAACTTGCGTAGTGTTTCCACTTCTCCGGATAATAAATCTTTTTCTTTTAAGTCTATCTTTGTAAATTTTGTTACCCCTTCAACAAGCGAAGCAACCGAAAGTCCGAACTCATCTTCTATATCTTCAATAGTAAGTGATGAATCTTCGACAGTGTCATGCAAAATTCCAGCAATCACTGTATCGCAGTCTGCGCCCCATCTACACAAAATTTCTGCAACAGAAAGTGGATGAATAAAGTACGGACTGCCATCAGACTTTCGTATTTGCCCTTCGTGTGCCTTTTTCCCAATTTCTATTGAACGCTCAAGGCGTAATCTCTCCTTTTTAGTCAGAGAGTGGCATGCCCGAAATACTGATTCTATAGCATTGTTCACGGTGTTTTAATGGTAGCACGAAATTCCCCTGAAAAGGAATAATTGAACATTATCTGGCCAAAAAAGGCTCCAATTGAGATTACTGCTCTACTGAAGAAGGTTGATCAAAAATGTGTGTTGTCGGAATATTTTCTGGGGTGATAGGCTTCTGTGACCTTTACTCTTCAGACTTTCTAAATAGCCGTTTTACCGCTGCTATAATTTCACCTCTGACGAATAACCGTAGAGATTCATCAAATTCCTTATTAGGGGTATCATTCTCCCTTGCCATTTTCCTTAGCTCCTCCTCATTAGCAGGAAGTGCTTGCCGGTCTTCAATTGATGATGCAGTAGACATAATAGTAGAATTTATCATAATCATTGTACTTTTCTAAGCTTGATCGTCAAGGAAAATCTGTGATAAATATGTATACATAGTTGGTCGATATCATCTTAAATCAGTGTTTTACACATGTTATTTAATAGACTTTACCCTTTACAGTAAATACTGTTCTATCATAAAGTATATCTCCTATCTATCCTCCTCTGCAATAGCTGTTATGAATGAAGACATTACACCAAACGACGATACTGAGCATGATATCCCTCTGCTGATAGACGAAGAACTGGCAGCAAAAAACCAGGCAACAGGAAAAGAGCTAGATATCCTCTGTACAGGTGGAAATACGACTTTTTTAGATGTCAAAAGCACTGTATCAAGTGAAATAGCAGATGCCCTAAGTGTTACGTCGTACATTATCCCAAAGGGCAGTGGTCTTATTGGCACAAATGAGAGGAAAGATCCACGAGAAATTGCCATTGGAGAATATAATCCACCAAAGCATAAAGCATACTTTGGACAGGTAGAACGGTATGCAGCTACTCATGCCGAAGACACAAAGCCGAGATTCTTTGCAATGGCCAATGCTGAAGATATTCCACACTATCTAGAGAAACAGGGAAAGGCCATGGAATTACTTGCGGCAAAGCAAGATGAAGAAGGTGCTATCTCCCCACAGGCTTTAGACCTACCTCTTTTTACAATGGTTCCAGCTGGGACTGCGAAGAAGTCCTTAAAGAAGTCATTCTTTGAAAATATAACGCAAGGAGTAACAAATGGAATCATCACACAAAAACCAGATGACGCCAAAAGAGCTTTCGAGACATGGAATGACTATAAGCAAGGACTAGAAACTCCCCAATTACATGCTCGCCCATTTATGGGACTGCAAATGCCAACTGATGATCTTATAAAATTTTTATCGGAAAATGCTGATGTCCAAGTGGATACCATTATCCCAACAGACACTCCAACATTGGAGCAGGCGCAACGTATTCATGAATTGCGTATTGGAAAAATGAAAAAGCCAAAGACTGCAAAAATGCTCGACAACCCATTTACTATTGAGGGTAGAGATACAACCCAAAAAGTTGCCGTTGTAAACGTCCAAGGAAGTGCAAGAAAAGATGCGATCGCACTGCTAAAGGCATCGCAACACATCGATGATTTCAATGTAGAAGTTCACCTCGTACAAAACGGAGATCAAATGAAAGCAGTAAACCCAGATATCATCGTGCTTCCAGGTGGCTGGCATAAGATACAGTTCAATAACCAAACAGAGCTTGGCATTAATGATGAGATTGTTTCTCAGATTAGAAGTGGTGTTCATGTACTTGCGCTTTGTGCAGGGTCTATTCAAACGCGTACTGCAGCAAGAGAAGACCTTCTTAACGAGTGTAAGAGTGATGGATGTGCTCCAGGTACCACATTTGGACTTGGGGATTACAGCGTTATTAATAATGCATTGAGTAATCCACATCACATACTCTGTAAGATCCACACATCACGAGATCCCGATGAAAAGAGTGTTCGTATTTTTCAAAACATTCCACTATCCAACGCACCATATTTTGATGATGTAAATGCAGAGACTATCGACGTTATCGCTAGGCTTAGCACTACCTCATGGGCAGAATCTATCGATGAAGAAGATGGACATGTTGTTGGTGTAAAAGTAAAACAGAATAGAGGTGTTGACCCTGTTCATATGGCGGCATCATTCCATGACAAAATTATCTTTACTCTCTTCTTAGACGAAGTTGCCCTCTGGCAAGAAGAGGCACGTCATAACAGAAAAAAGAATGACTTGAAAAAAGGCTTCCAGGAGCGAGAGTTGAATCTATAATTCTATTGAAAACTATCCCATTAGAGCAGTTCTAAGGTAAACTCTACGCACGGTTACCATCCTTTTCATGCCCTTCGACTCCGTCGACCCGAAACAACGGCTTTCAGATCTAGAAGTTGGAATTCTTCAGTATTGGAAAGAAGAGGACATATTTAAGCGATCTATTCGACAAAGAGCATCTGGACCAAGCGATGCATCCCCATCTAAATCATATTCATTTTACGATGGACCGCCATTTGCTACAGGTGTGCCGCATTACGGGCATCTTCTTGCAGGAACCATTAAAGACGTGATCCCTCGATATCAAACAATGAGAGGGCACGAGGTACAGAGACGTTTTGGATGGGACTGTCATGGTCTACCGATTGAAAACATCATCGAGAAGGAAAACGATATTAAAGATAAGCAACAAATAGAAGACATGGGCATTGGTGCATTTAACGACTTATGTCGAAGCACTGTACAGAGGTATACAGGAGAGTGGCGTACGGTTGTCGAACGTGTTGGACGCTTTGTGGACATGGACTGGGATTATAAAACTATGGACCCCGAGTACATGGAAAGTATCTGGTGGGTGTTTTCAGAGCTCAGCAAGAAAGATCTTATCTACGAAGGCCACAAGCCCATGCACATTTGTCCACGGTGTGTGACTCCTCTTAGTAACTTTGAGGTAACGCAGGCATACGTAGACATTACAGACCAGTCTGCCACTGCGAAGTTCGAACTTGCAGACGAACCAGGTACATTTGTCCTTGCATGGACAACGACTCCATGGACGCTACCTGGAAACTTGCTACTGGCCATTCATAAAAAGGTTCAGTACGTAAAAGTAACTATTGATAATGAGAAATACATTGTTGCAGAAGACCTAGTCGAAAAAGTATTTGAAGGAAAAGAGATCATCTCTTCTGAGAAAGTTTCTGCCAAAGACTTACTTGGAAAAAAGTACACACCACTCTTCTCGTACTTTGAAGATGAATATAAAGACTCAGCGTTTACCATTGTTGATGCAGATTTTGTCACCACAGAAGATGGAACAGGTGTTGTGCACATTGCTCCTGGCTTTGGTGACGACGACTTCACCCTAGGACAGAAGCATAAACTCGAACTATTACAACACGTTCGCATGGATGGAACATTTATCGAAGCGGTGACAGATTTTGCAGGGCTTCACGTAAAACCTGCTGATGACCCATCGAAGACGGACCAAAAAGTTATTGCATGGCTTAAAGAGAACAACAAGTTATTTACGAGTAAGAAATATAAGCACAGCTACGCACACTGCTGGCGTTGTGACTCCCCTCTTTTAAACTACGCAACCAGTTCGTGGTTTGTCGCTGTCGATAGGATTAAAGACGACATGCTGAAAGCAAATAGCCAGACCGAGTGGGTGCCGTCTCACATCCGAGATGGTCGCTTTGGTAAATGGCTCGAAAATGCGCGTGACTGGGCTATCTCCCGCAATAGATACTGGGGTGCACCACTTCCTATTTGGAGAACAAAAGACGGAGAAGATATGACAGTCATTGGAAGTAGGGATGACCTCATGAAGGAAAAGACTATACGGTTTACAAAAGTTACTGCTATTCGTCATGCAGAGAGCGAGGGTAACCTCATTCCGATCTACCAAGGAGAACTCCCAGGGACCGACCTTACAAAGCTTGGTCAGTCACAAGCGAAGAAAGCAGGACAGTATCTGCAAACGAAGAATGTGGATGTCATCTACTGCTCACCCCTTGCACGAACACGCCAAACTGCTGAAGCAATTGCGAAAGAGACCGGGGCTGAAGTTATTGTGGACGAGCGTCTTCGTGAAGTCTCGTTTGGAAAATGGGAAGGGAAAACTGTCGACTTCTCGGACCTTACATTCCTGAAAGAAAGGCGTGCTCACAAAATCGAGTCTGACAGACCAGAGAGTATCTATCACTTTGATGGAATGGAAAGCTGGGAGAGTGTGCAAGCGCGCATCTCAGACTTCATGAAAGAGATCCTTCCTCGGCATCGGTCTGAGCACATAGTCGTTGTCTCCCATGCAGACCCTGTTGTAAACATGGAGCACTTCTTCACAGGAACAGATCCCATCAAACTTAGTCACAGACCATATCCTGAAAAAGCGACACCAAAGACATACTTCTGGGATCATGATAAGAAACAACAGCTGGACCTACATAATGATACGATCGACGATATTGTCTGGCCAGGCAGCAAAAGCGAAAGTACTGTCGACCTCACACTTGTGCGTCACGGAGAGACAGACTGGAACAAAGAAGGGCGACAACAAGGTCATACTGATAAACCTTTAAATGAAACAGGAAGGGCACAAGCACTAGAAACTGCTGTGTCTCTGAAGGGTCGTACGTTTGACGTTGTGATCTCTTCCGATCTCTCACGTTCTATCGAGACTGCCGAGATCATCGCAAAAGAACTAGGACTGACATTGGATGCCAAGTGGCCAGAGCTCCGAGAGCGAAGTAATGGAGACTGGGACGGACAGAAGATGGAAGATGTCGCAGACGAGTTCATTGGTGTGAAAGGATACAGAGGCTCTAGCTTCCATCATCTGACAGCTCCAAATGGAGAGAGTCTGACAGACTTCTTGAAGCGGACAGAAGGTGCATGTCAAAAGATCTCTGAAATGTACCCTGGTAAAAAAGTTCTTCTCGTTTCACATGGAGGAACAACCAGGGCTCTGCTCTCCTGCCTGGAGAACCGACCGTATGTTGATCTTGCCCATACAATTGTAAAGAATGCAGAAGCAATCGACATTCCACTTCACCCCTTTTTGAAGCGCATTCCAGAGGTTTTAGACTGTTGGTTTGAAAGTGGGGCTATGCCATACGCACAAGAACACTATCCATTTGAAATGAAGCACCATTCCCTACCCCCTAACTTCCCTGCAAACTTCATTGCTGAAGGTATGGACCAGACTCGTGGATGGTTTTACACATTGACGGTTCTTGGCTCTGCCCTCTTTGAAAAGTCTCCATTCGAACACTGCATCGTCAATGGAACAGTTCTTGCAGAAGATGGAAAGAAGATGAGTAAGAGGCTGAAGAACTATCCAGATCCTTTGGAAGTCGTTAATAAGCATGGAGCGGATGCTGTTCGCTTTGCACTCATGAGCAGCCCTGCTGTTCGCGGTGAAGACCTTCGCTTCTCAGAGCAATTGGTTGAAGAAACCGTACGAAATGTTCTTCTTCCTTTGTGGAATACGTATAGCTTCTTTGTAACATATGCCAATGCATGTGATTTTAGTGCTGTAGAGAACAGGAGGAAGTCTGCCCATCCTTTGGATGTCTGGATTCAGACAGAAGTACAAGACCTTCTAAACCGCATGACTAAAGAGATCGACGAGTACAACTTGTCTGGGACATGTTCAGAATTATATGAAACTATCGACGCACTAACCAACTGGTATGTTCGCCTCAGCAGAAGAAGGTTTGCGGGCAAAGGTGCCATCGATAATATAGACGCAAGTGGAGACCTGGAAGAGCAAGACCGAAATGATGCTCTATCCACATTGTACGATGTGCTCCTGACGATCTCACAGGCACTTGCACCATTCTGCCCGTTCATCACAGATGCCATCTACTTAAACCTAGTAGAAGAAGAACATCACTCTATTCATATGACTGACTGGCCAGAAGTTCGGAAACTCAGTGCCGATGAAGTGAAACTCCTCGAGAAAACACGCGTGATGCGCCGTGTGGTGAGCCTTGGAAACGCAGTGCGTAGTGAGGCAACTATCAAATCGCGCCAACCTCTGAAGCGCGCAACCATAGCGGTTCCACCAGACCTGAAGTCTAGCGTTAGCCTAACCGAAGGCGATCTTTCTGTGCTCCGCCAAGAGCTCAATGTCAAAGAAGTTGCTTTTGCAGAAAACCCAGAAGACCTTGCAGAAAGTTTTGTTCTTGTGGATGCGCGAAAAGTAGGACCGCGACTCGGTAAACGTGTCCAAGAAATCATTACTGCTGGAAAAGAAGGTGCATTTGAGATTCAGCCATCAGGAGAAATACTTATTATGGACGTCGTCCTTACTCCCGACGAAGCGTCTCTTGTGTACAGAGGAAAAGAAGGAGAGAACGTGGCAGCTGACAAAGGAGTGGTAGTGTCACTAGACACAGAGATCTACCCAGACTTGCAACTGGAAGGAGAAGCGCGTGACATTATCCGAAACATTCAACGTATCCGTAAAGAGTCTGGATTTGAATTTACCGATAACATTTCTCTCAGTATCACAGGCGCTGATGATATTCTTGCGACCTTTAAAGATTTGATCCTCCAGGAGACAAAAGCAGCCCTCCAAGAGAACAAGGGAGAAGATCACACCATCGATGTGGGAGAAAAGAAAGTAGTCATCCGATTTGAAAAACAGTAATATATCCGCATGTCTTCTGAACATAATACTCATCACGCACTAAAACTGGCTATCAAGTCTGTGTTAAACATTATGCTTGTATGGGCACTGGCCACACACTTTGGTCAATACTTTGGTCTAGATGGAGGCGTACCTGCAATAGTAATCGTCGGAGCCCTTATCACGCTACTCAACATGTTCTTCAGGCCAATACTCAATATTTTACTGCTACCACTGAAACTCTTTGCGACTATTATCGCAATCATCATCAGTAATGGAGCATTCATCTATGTTGTTCACCTGTTTACGCTCCGCATGGACCCAACACTTATAAAGCTAGAGATCTATGGAGGGCCTTGGGGATGGATTGTCGTTGCGGTCTGCTTCGGACTTGCGAACTGGATTCTGAAAGAGATGTTTAAGTAGTATCGATATGTAACTTTTCAGATGAAAAGTAACCAAAAATCTTAGCCACTGATATGAACGAAGAAATATCAAGAGAACAGAGTTGTGCGCTCCTCGACTAAGTCTGCTTCGCAGCTTAGCTCTTCGTCACTAAGCACATGTGAGGCGGTGTGATCTTCGTCCATCCGACAGTGGCTGGACGAGCATTTGTCAGTTGCGTTTGTCTGAACGAAAAGAATAATCATGTGCACTCTTTTCTAGTGCCCGAATGCTCTGCAAAGCAGAGTTGAGGGTACGCACAGGTACGATGAAGAGTTATTGCTTTGAGTGAGTTAGCAACTGACTTGATTTTTCGTGCCTTTTTATCAAGAAAAAGGCACAAGAGAAAGCGGAGCACTAAAGACTCTTACTAATAAAATCATTAAGCGCCCAGCTCATACCCTTAATAGCTGCATTTGGTGGAATATTGTGGTGTGATGATACGACACCAAACTCTTTATCTGTTTTCTTCCACCCAAAAACAATAAAACTTGGTACATCGAGCTCTTGCAGGAGCGCTTCTATCTTCTTTTGTACTGCTTCTTGGTCCATAGGTTTATTCATACTTTAGAGTATACTCCGTACATCCCCTTCTCTAAAACATTATTATCGATCAGTCTGACACTCGCTCTATTCTGTGCGAGTACGCCTGCGTATGCATTATTCTTTGATGTATCCCCGGATCATCCTTATGCAGATGCTATAGACTTTTTGACACGTGAAGGAGTAGTAACTGGTTATGAGAATAGATCTTTCAGACCAGAAAATGCTATTAACCGAGCAGAGTTTACAAAGATACTCATGTCTGTGCTCTATCCAGAAGTGTACATCGATGACTGCATTGAAAACCTTCCCGAAAGTGAAGACTTGGTCGTACCACAGTTTGCCTTTCCAGATGTTGCACACAGTGCATGGTTTGCAAAAAGTATCTGTGCCGCATGGAGCAACGGGATTGTCAGTGGGTATCCGAATGGTCGGTTCCACCCAGAAGAAGGAGTGAACTTTGTTGAAGCTGCAAAAATGCTTTCACTGGGGTTTGGATTAACCGGAATAGAGCTTCCGAACCTCGGGCGAGACAACGTTCTTTGGTACACACCATATGTAGAATTTTTGGCTGCACAAAGGGCTATACCAGTTTCAATAGAAGCATTGGACCAACCAATTAACAGAGGGGAAATGGCAGAGATGATATACCGCCTCAAAGACCTCCCACTCATGCCAGAGCCAATCAAGGTAAAGGGTAAATCTGCAGAGCAGGTTATCTACCCTGTGGACTGGAAAGAGTACAGAGACCACGATTACAACCTTGTATTTGAGTATTCAAACGTCTGGCCAGAGCCGCACGTTCTTCCTCGTGGATCGTATGATGGTCGCAGTCCGTACATAGCGTCAGAGTGGACTGCCTACTTTGGACCTAAGGTAATGGAAGACTGTATGGGTGAAGGTAGCTGTATCAAAAGAGACATGTGGATCGATGGATACAGAGTAGAAGATAGCTCTGCCATTTTGGATGCTGTAGAGAACGACCTGTACTTCATAGAACTTGAAGAAGAGACTATTATTAATAGAATGCCAGCGTTGATTCTCCTTGAAGAAGTCGATAAGTGTATAGACAAGCGTGCCTTCCTCTTTGGAAAGAGTTGGGTCTACGCCTTAAACGTTAAATGCGCAGGACAAGATGATAAGTTGTATAACTTATTTGATCAACTTGTACAAACAATTAAAGAGATAGAGGGAAAAGTGCCGGAACATAGGAATTAGGGGATAGGGTTAGGGGGTTAGGTGTAGGAAGAGAGAGTTTATGGTATACTTTTGATTCTGATCATTAACAACACTGGGGATGACAGGCTTCGACAGCGTGATTCTAGAGTAAGACCGTTTCTGTTCGGGATGGCATCGGTTCCCGATACCCACTTGATGCACCCCTTAATTGCAGAAGACTCTGTAATTGGTAAAGCTATGGCTAGAATGCAATTTGCATTCGCACCTGCGCTTGCCGTTTAGTTCGTCTTTACGAACACGTCTCTCTTCTGACTTCCGCTATGTAGAAGAGGCGCAACTTAGCGGAACGGGTTACTGAGTTGATACGACAGTAATACTGTACCCAGTATCGATCCTCCTTTTTCTCTCTTGTTTCTTCTCTTGTGAAACTGGTGAACTAGAAGATCCATGACAGTATGAACACTTGCGCTACACGTTGGACCCGGGTTCGATTCCCGGCATCTCCACCACTTTTAGGCTAATATAAGCCATTTATAGTAATATAGACATAATATTAAAAATATGATATAATTGTTGTATAATATAATTTCCCATTTAAGAATATGACAAATATGCGTGAGTTTAAAAATGAAGTAAACGCTGCGGCTCAATCTAAGAAGTCAGAGTCGTTTGTAAATATTTCAGATGGATGTAGAGAGTTTTGGGGCAGGCTAAATGATATAGGGGCAAGTAATATTAAGACTCAAACACCTGAAATGGTTCCAGATATTGATGCAACTGTAGAATTAGATACAGAGCAATTAGCAGCGCTTCGCGATGAGCTTGCTACATTGCTGAAATAATTACGATATTGCTGACGAATTCTTTTTAAAATATATGATGTAAATTCAACTAACACTATGTGGTTTCTTTGTAGCACTTATTTAGCTCCAACTACAGCCTTTTCCTGTACTCCATACACAGGCTCTAATATCTCATACCAATCAATAATGGTCTCCTGCAGTTGATTCCAATTATTTCCCACCTTGTCCACCACTTTTAGGCTAATATAAGCCATTTATGTGCGATCTAACTACACAATTATGGACAGAAAGTCTTAGTATTGATATAGTTTCCATCATGATATTGAAAACACTGATATTGCCACTTCTTGCACTGAACCTAATTGTGACTCCTGCGCTTGCTCAAGTAAGCACTCAAGACACAGAAGATGTATTAAGCCAGTTGGAGCTCATCCAAAGTGCAATTAACGAACAAAATGTATCTGGAATTCAAGCTACAATTTCTCCAAACGTGGACCCTGCTTTATGGACTGCAATCGAAAGTGCAATAAATAGTAATGATGTCACCTTGCTTCAGAAGATTACTTCAGTAAAGAAGCTGGAGAATAACAATATAAAAATAAAAACGAGATTTTCTATTAAAGGACCAAATTGGGAAGCAAGTGGATTTTCTAACTGGTACGTTTTTGAGAAAGTGGAACAAAAATGGCTACTTAAGAACACAAACTTTCATACAAAATTAACGTCTAAAAGCACCTTCCTTGCGTTTATACCAATGTTTGTAATTGCCTTGCTGTGGGTTATCTTCTGGATATGGATGCTAATAGATCTAACAAACGCCCCAATTCAAGGAAAAGCAAAATGGGTCATACTTATGCTATTTACAGGCGCCATTGGTTCAGCCATCTACTATTTCACTGCAAGACGTAAGTATAGAAGAGTAGTAAAATCTTGATTATTGTCCACAGACACAAACTCCTAAGAGTACTAACCTCTTCCACTACGGAGTGCCAATTTGATTGGTCTAGGGTTCTACTAACCACATGTGGTTAACACTGCCTCTCTTTATACCTGTACAAAGCTGTCCCGTTCTTGTCGATAAATAGGCTCAAATATCTTGTACCAGTTAATAATTACTTCTTCCAAGCGGTTCCAATACTTTCGTACATGGTCCACCATTGATCCCATAACTGCTTACTAAATTCGGTTCTTTACGGCAGATTCTCTGTTAGAATGAATGCAGATGATTAACAATGATTACTACATCGTACGTCATGGGGAATCTGAGAATAATATTCTCGAAATAGATGTGTCAAAAATAGAGAACAAACACCTCTATGGCTTAACTGAAAAGGGGAGAGGAAATATTGAAAAACATGCTGCCAACTATAATAGTTTTGACTACATCTTTACCTCTCCTTTAAGGAGAGCAACTGAAACTGCTGAAATTTTTGCATCACATACAAAGTGTCCAGTGATCATCGATGAGCGTTTAATCGAGTTGAATTTCGGTGATTTTGACTTATCTGCTTACGGTGCATCTGGAATCTCTGAGAAACAAATGAGGGCAGATAAAGAGCTATCGCAACCCAATGGGGAGAACTGGCGACAGCTTGAGGAACGGATATTGAATTTTTACAGAGAGATCAATAGCAAATATCACCAGAAGTCCATTCTTATAGTGACTCATGGTGTATGTGTGGAAATACTTATTGAAAATTTGATCAAGGATTTTGACTGGGATGCCTATTGGCAAAATGATGACAGTACTCGTCAGGTATTCAAGGCACCGTCCGATATTTCTCTTTAGGAATGCTCTTCGAGGAAGATTGTTTCAGCTTCTTTTTTCTCGAAACAGAGATTAACTGTCCGACCAACTGCACTCGTTTTATGCACCCTTTTTGCTTTCACAAGATATACGTCGAATGGCTTAAGCGATACGTTTTCTCCATCTTCAAACTCTATGAGTAAATTACCCTCCATTACGATAAACATTTCGTCGGAGTTTGGATGAAAGTGCCACTTATACTCACCTTCAAACACAGCAAGGTGAAGATTATGATCATTTGCAGAACTAACGATTCTGTTGTCGTAATCTTTTGTAACGCTTTCCCAGATTTCCTTCAAATTCGTTTTATCCATAGCTCCAGTCTAGTTTCTTGAAGACTTGATTACAAACTGCTGTGAGACACCTGTTCAGAGCTTTACACCTCCAAGCAATATATGTAGTAATCAGTTATGGCATCTCCACCACACTTCGCTCGCTGCGGCGAGCTTCGCGTGGCAAGCCACACTTTTACTTAAGCGACATCAAGAAGTGTGCCCCGCAGAGTCCGCCAGAGCGGACGGCGTGGGGCTTATTTGAAGTGCTTGCCCCTTCGTAACGCAGTGAAGAGGGGTGCCCCGCAGAGTCCGCCAGAGCGGACGGCGTGGGGCTTTTTATGCTATCCTCATCTGCTATGCACTACGTATACATTCTCCAACTCGAAAACGGTCAGCATTACATCGGCTGTACTAAAGACTTGAATGCTCGGCTTACAAAGCACAAGCACCATGCGGTACCAACAACAAGTCGCATTCAACCAGAAGAGCTTATATTTTACGCTGCGTTCAAAACAAAAGAGAAGGCGTATGCATTTGAGAAATATTTAAAGAGTTCATCAGGCTGCGCGTTTCGGAAGAAGAGGCTTTTGTAGGCATAATAATGACAAAGTCATGTATAACTTTTACACTGATAGCATGACTTTGACCGATAAAGAACAGGAAGAGTTATTAGACAAAGCTTTTGACGGAAAACGGATAGTATTATGGCTATTCCTTTTTCCGATTTTTGTTTCAGTTTCTGAAAAAGGATTGCGTACACGAAGTCTTTTACGAACAAAGTTTTATTATTGGGAGCAGATGAAATCCGCGGAAACATGGCACTACTATTTTGGTGGATCTCGAGGAGTTGGTGACCTCTTTGCTATACGATTCTTCTTGAAGAATGGAAAGCTTTTGAGACTTCCCGGAATGAATTATGAACAACTTCATCCAATCAAAAAAATAGCAAAAAAACATATTTCTGTATTTGATCAGACTGGGAAGGAAAATATATGGAAAAATAAACAAGTTTACCTAAAATGGCATTTCATCACTGCTTTGGTAGTTGTGACTGCATACTGCATTTTGCGATACATCATCTTTCCTACATAAAGATACAGAACCTGTTCTTTACACCTCCAAGCAATATATGTAGTAATCAGTTATGGCATCTCCACCAATTGGTTTTTTATAAAAATAAGCTAGTATAGGAGCACTTATTTAATTCTATTTCTCCATTTTGTTATGTCACATTTTATTTGTAAAGGAGGTTGTAACGGTGTTGCGGATACCCCAGGAACTTGCCAGGCGTCAGATTGCGCAGACTTTGAAAAAGACCTCATCGAATGTAGTTGCGAAGATGGCAACCACGGTTCTGCAACTGAAGAAGGGTCTGGGGAATAATTTGAATACATTTATTTATTCAGACTTTTCCTCTCCCTTTTTCCAGATCGCAATTTCCGTCCCCGTAATATTCCACCGAACCTCATCCATATAATGCTGAATAAGCATGAGACCTCTTCCGTTGTCCTCTTCTACGTGATCATCATCCGTACAATCAATATTCAACTTTTTATGTACATCGAATCCTGGTCCTGAGTCTTTTACATGTACTACTGTCCTATCGTTATCTCTCGTAAATGACAATGTACATTTAAGGTTTGGATTTGTACGATTTCCGTGCCTTAGAGCATTAATAATCATTTCCTCAAATACTATCCTCCATTCAAATACCTCTTTTTCGGAATGTATAGTTTCCATATACTTAATAAAAATTTCGTTTGCCTCTTGGTATTGCCTTTTAATAATGTCGTGAAGGGGTAATTCTCTATCCCGAATCGAATCGGCTGGGTATACCCAATCTGGGTCTTCATGATGAATAGTAATGACATGCCCTTCTTCGAATGAAGGTAAGTCTGCGGATTCTAAAATAAGCCTTTGTTCTGCCTGATCACTGATTTCGCTTTCCATAGCTTAAAACGGTATGCCTCTCTTGTCATAATGTCAAAAAAACTTAAATTTGCAGATTATATCGCTATCCAGAGGAAATATTGATATTCTGGCTTTCACATGCCTCCTATAAGCACAGACGATATTCGGCAAGCCTACCTCGACTTCTTCCAGTCTAAGGACCACGCAGTAATACCTGGGGCAAGACTCGTACCTGAAAATGACCCTACAGTGCTGTTTACAACAGCTGGAATGCACCCGCTCGTCCCCTATCTTATTGGAGAAAAACATCCAAGTGGCAACAGGCTCTGTGATGTGCAACGGTGCGTCAGGACTCAGGACATAGATGAAGTCGGCGATGCCTCTCACCTTACAATGTTTGAGATGCTTGGAAACTGGAGCCTTGGTGACTACTTTAAAGAAGAAGCTATTCAGATGAGCTACGAATTCCTGACAGAGGTACTCGGCATAGATAAAAAAATGCTCTCTGTTACATGCTTCGAAGGAGATAACGACGCACCAAAAGATGAAGAAGCAGCTTCATACTGGATGAATGCTGGTATACCTGAAGATCGCATTGGCTTTCTTCCTAAAAAAGAAAACTGGTGGGGCCCTGCAGGACTTACCGGACCTTGTGGTCCTGATACTGAAATGTTTTACTGGATTGGTGAAGGAGAACCACACGGTAACCCAAGCGTCAACGACCATGAGTGGTTAGAGATCTGGAATGATGTATTTATGCAGTATGACAAACAAGAGAACGGAACATTTATTCCACTTTCACAACAAAATGTTGATACAGGAATGGGCCTCGAGCGAGTAGCGCAAGTAATGCAAGAGGTAGACAACGTCTACGAGACCGACAGAATGAAACCAATTATGGATCGTGTACAGTCACTAGCGACCCAGGGCGACCTTCGACATGAGCGCATTGTAACGGACCACATCAAGGCTGCAACATTTATTATTGCTGATAGTATAAAACCTGGAAATGTTGACCAGGCATACGTTCTTAGGAAAATTATTCGCCGTGCAATCCGCAGTGCAAAGCAGCTAGGCATAGAGTCTACGGGAGACTTCTGTGCACAGATCTCTGACATTGTTGTTGCACAGTATGGACACATATATGGACACATAAAAGAACAAGAAAAAATTATTGCAGATACGCTTGCCGCAGAAGAAGATCAATTCGGAAAGACGCTGCTTGCAGGAACAAAACAGTTAGAAAAGATTATCGAAGCAACTACCGGGAATATCATCGCAGGAACAGATGCATTCCACTTGTACGATACCTTTGGTTTCCCGCTAGAACTGACAGAAGAGATTGTAAGCGAGCAAGGGTTTACCATTAACAGAGCAGACTACGACGTTGCCTTTAAGGCGCACCAAGACCTCAGCCGCAAAGGTGCAGAGCAAAAGTTCGCTGGAGGACTTGCAGACCATAGCAGCGAAACGACAAAGCTCCACACAGCAACCCACTTGCTCAATGCAGCCCTTCGCACCGTTCTTGGGGATCATGTGTACCAGAAGGGGTCGAATATTACGACAGAGCGTCTACGATTCGATTTCTCTCACAGTGAGAAAATGACTCCAGAGCAAAAGACAGAAGTAGAACGCCTGGTCAATGAGGCGATTCTTGCAAACCACCCTGTCAGCTTTCACCTGACAAACCCAGAAGCTGCTGCAGAGGAAGGAGCCATTGGTGTCTTTGGAGAGAAGTACGGTGCAGAAGTAAAAGTGTATAGCATTGGCAGCGTCTCGAAAGAGGTATGTGGAGGTCCGCACGTTGCACAGACTGGTATGATTGGAACATTCACCCTAAAAAAAGAGGAAAGCTCTTCCTCTGGTGTCCGTCGTATAAAGGCAACTATTACTGGTGGGCCTGACGCAATAGAAGTTGCTGTTGAATCTATTTCATAATATGAACCGATTTTCTTCCTACCTCCTTGGCCTTGTCATCCTTATGACCCCTGCTCTGTGTCACGCAGAAAAGGTCACCGTGTGGGATCTGCAAAATCAAGCAACCCTTGAAGGATGGAACACGGTAAACCTGACAACAGTGCAGCTGATGCCGGAAGGTCTTTCTATTACAACAAGTACTGCCGGACAGTTGGTGAAGAAAAGCAAGCTACGCCACAGTGTCGATACTATTTCTACAACATACATTTCTCCTACTGGAGGTGAAGGAATTTTTATCTGGAGGGCACCTGGTATGAAAGAGGAAGAAGTGTACCAAGTCCCTGTAACCTTTAAGCCAGGTGGTACCCCTCAACAATTAGTACTGAACATGAGCAATGTTCCTGAGTGGAACTCTCGCAGTGACCGTATTGGCTTTGTTTTAAACGCTAATATCGAATTCCTCCTTCAGCAGATGGAATTCTCTGGCCCAAGCACCATGGACTCTATAGTCTATTCTGTAAAAACATTCTTCACGCTAGATCAAGCAAGAGCGTACAGCATTAACTTCCTCTGGGGTCCACTACGGACGTATACCGAAAGACAATACACCGGCCTCTTTTCTCAGTTCCCACCTGTTGCGGATTCTTGGAATACAGTGTTTTACTATATTCTTGGGATCGGACTTATTATTGCCCTATGGCGTAAAAGAAGAATTGGTCGCAAGGCTACTGTTGCCTTCTTCATCCTCTTTGCAATTATTTGGGTTCTTTACGATGCGCGTATGGGAACAGAAATTATTAGCTATGCACACAAAGACGTTAAGACATGG
>Ga0233427_10001205_pt1 | contig 28999 bp, 31 predicted proteins | sample SI_118_April2016_5_FD_179885 | JGI IMG/M metagenome (GOLD analysis project Ga0233427, IMG submission 179885) | Seawater microbial communities from Saanich Inlet, British Columbia, Canada - SI_118_April2016_100_MG | ecosystem: Environmental > Aquatic > Marine > Inlet | place: Canada: British...
ATTAACCCTGCTTCTTTAAATCCTTAAGTCTACCTTAAGTATCGCCAATTACTATGCAGGTGTGTTAACTAAGCTACTGGATGCAAGCTGATGAAGGATGCCACCGTTGCTGCCATAGGGCGCCAACACGTAACCATCCCGATCTGTAAAAATTCTTTTAATTGAAACGCGGCGTGCGTTATCCTGGAGGGCGTCTGTACTTTTCGAAGAAGGCCCAGATAATCTCCGTTGCGTTAAAATTGTATAGGGGACTTTGCGGGCCTGTTTCCCTAGTGAAGTAAGGTCCCGGCCATCGGTGTCCCCACTCGCCTAGCGAAAAAAGCAGTACATCGACATTTTTTTCGCAGTCCGACCAGGTATCCACTGTGACACCTCCGAAGGATAGGCTTTGCTCTCGGTGGTGGGCATCACAGCCGTTGCTAGATGACCAGAATAGCGATGATTCCAGCGCGGTCGAATAGAAGGGTCCGTCCCCGAGACCCTCGCTGGCATAGGGGATACGTAGGTCCTCTCGGCCATGGAATATGATCATCGGCACGACAGAGTTGGGCGTAGGTATCTGCCAATCATCTTCGTCCGCGCTATCCCCACTGCTGATCGCCCCCGCGACCGGGGCAGCTGCCGCCAGTATTTCCGGGTGCTCCGCAGCAAAGCGATGGGTCAGCATGCCGCCGTTAGAAAAGCCCGTCATGTAGATGCGTGTTGTATCGATGGTGAGATAGTTTTTAACTTCTTCGATCACGTCCGCCACAAAGCCCACGTCGTCGACGTCATCCTCGGCCGCCTTACCGCAGCAATGGCCAGCGTTCCAGTGTTGTAAAAACCCAAGAATGCCTATGCCTTCAGGATAGACGACGACGAAGCCTTCCTTATCCGCCAGCGCACTGAAACCGGCACGCTTCTCTATCTCCGCGGAACCCGAGAAGGCACCATGCAGGACAACGACGAGCGCCATTGGCTTGTCCTCGCGATAGCCAGTCGGCACATGCACGCGATAGGTCCGATCATAGTCACCGAACTTACCGTCCATTTTTACATCGTAGGAACGACCATTGATTAGCTGGCCAGGCACGGGGTTGGTCGCGCAACCGATCAGCAGGCCGATAGACAGGAGGCCGAGCGCTTGGCTAAGTCGAGTGAGCATATCTGTGCCCTCTTTTAATTATTGAATTTTCACTACCACAAACATCTTCTTTGATAACTTCATTAATATCTATTTATAAAGCAGGCATCAATTCTTAAAGATAAGCCTTAATCTCTATGGCAGTTGCTCTGGTCGCATTAGAGTCTGCCGTTCGACTAATCAACGTACTCTCAGGTGACTTAAATTTTACCGCCAAGTCTGAGCGTAGAGCTTAATAGACAAGAAGTCCATGCCTAACCAGTAGCTATTCGATGATATCTTTTTTTATTCATTCCCTACCTACCATTACTGCGCTCGCAGGTAACCATGATATTTTTGTATAGCCCAGCAAATTATTAGCTTAATATCATTGTAGAAGTTTGACGGTTATTCAGGACACCACAATAGACTTAACCGCTGGCTTGACAAACCTTAGCTCGTATTTATACTTAAAGATCGATGGGTTTTTTGTTAAAATAAATGAGGCTAGGAGTGAAGTTGTCATGAAGCTAACCCTAATAGTATTATTTTCTATTTTATTTTCCGCTTCGGCTAGCGCCAGAGACAATTACAATCGTTACTCAATCGAAGAAGCGATGAGCACCAGTGCAGCCAAAGAAAAACTGAACACAGGCTACACGTTTAGCTTTGGTTCCCAATCCCACGGCCCAGTTAAAACTAGTCATGGCGAATTTACGTCAAATAAAAAAACTAATGCGTTTGGGAAGAGTGAGAAGTTTGCCTGTCAGTGGGCCTTCATATCTGCCATGGTCAGCCTTCAGGCTCGGATAAGTAAAGAAGGAGGTAATGCAATAATCAATATTCGCAGCTATTACAAAAAGAGAGATTTCCGAAGTGACATGGAATTCGAATGCGGCAATGGTTCAATAATGGCAGGTGTCACCATGATAGGAGACGTGGTTACTCTGGAGTAGTTCTTTCCTGTCATAAGCCATGTCTGTAATGACTACCCGCTTTTTATAAAGACATTATAAAGCCACTCACATTTTGTGGATGGGCTCTATAGTATTGTCCGTTCAATGAATATTTCTAACTCTTCTTCTGCAGCTTCAACAGCGACCACACCAACAGCTAATAAATCTGTTACTTGAAATGCCTGAATTACAACACCGTCAACTGAATAATTATCTGCCAAATCCGCATCACCACTAAAGTCTAGGCCTAAACAATCAGATAAATCGCACCCTTTGACTTTTACCATTGCTTCTTTAGCGCACCATAACTTTTGAAAGGCAACGCGTCGATCTGCCTCTTGAAGGTTTGCTAGTAATTTTTTTTCATTATCATGGAAATAATGATCCGCTATTGAAAAGCCTCCCTTGGGTCTTGTGGCATCAAGTATATCCAAACCAATAACACAATTAATACCAACAGCGACGGCAACCCAATTTCCTGAATGACTCAAAGATAATGATATGTCAGCCTCATTAAAATCACTGTGGAATTCTGGGCGACTAAACTTGGGGAAAGAGAGTATAAAGCTATCAGACGTTATATTAAGGGCTCCTTCAGTACATGCCTGCAAAAGATGCCTTGAAATAATATTTTGCCTATACTTCAAATTATTTTTGATGGCTCGAGCCGCTTTTTTCTGAGTGGTGGTTAGGCTCTTATAAATCGACGTCAGTACATTTTCACATGTAGGTATTTTTGCATACCTAACAAATGACCTTGGTGAAATCACACTATGTCCAGCGTTTAAATATTAAAGAGGTATTCACACCACCAAAAGCAAAGTTATTCGACATAATGTAATCTGTATTTATTGAACGGCACTCGCCGCGTATATAATCGAGTTCTGCACAATTCTCATCAACTTGATTTAAATTTATCGTCGGAGCAAACCACCCTTCATTCATCATATGGATTGACATCCAAGCTTCTAAAGCCCCGCAGGCCCCCAAGGTGTGGCCGATGTAGCTCTTTAAAGAACTGATAGGTACTGCTCGACCAAATATATGCCGGGTTGCCTTACTCTCAGCTATATCGCCTGTATCCGTAGCTGTTCCATGAGCGCTCACATAGCCTATTACATCACTATCGATCCCGGCATCATCAAGCGCCAACTGCATAGCAATCCCCATGGTGCCAACTTCTGGCCGCGTGGCATGCTTGCCATCTGAATTAGTACCAAAACCTAGAAGCTCGGCATAGATATGCGCACCGCGCGTTTTAGCATGCTCAAACTCTTCTAGAACAAGTGCACCGCCACCTTCCCCGATTACCAATCCGTCACGCGATTTATCGTAAGGGCTTGGAGTTAATTCTGGAGTTTCATTCATAGTACTGGTCGCATACAAAGTATCAAACACAGCCGCCTCTGTCGGGCACAGCTCCTCAGCGCCGCCGCAGATCATAATATCTTGCATACCAAATTTAATGCTCTCATAACCCAGACCAGTAGCTAGGCTGCCAGACGTGCAGGCGCTAGATGATGGTAATAATCGCCCTGTCAACCCTAAAAATGCCCCCACATTAAATGTAGTGGTATGCGGCATCATCTGAATATATGTGTTCGCCTTTACCATTTCGGTGGAGGATAGAAAATCCATGCTAGCCATATCACGAATAGAGTCGGTACTTCCCGTTGAAGAACCAAATGAAACACCCGCTCGCCCAGATTTTAAAACAGGATCGTCAAGTAGGCCGGCGTCGATTATCGCGAGTTCACTAGAGCGAGTAGAAAACTGGCTAACACGAGACATTGTACGGCGAACTTTTCGAGTATAATGCTCAGGAAGTTCAAAATCTAAAACTGGCCCTCCTAAGCGGGTATTTAGACCTTCATAAATATCCCAGCTTTCCATATACTGGATGGCATTTTTCATAGACTTCAGCCTTTTACTCACAGTCTCCCAGTCTTGCCCAATCGCCGAGATGCCAGCCATTCCTGTTATTACTACACGTTTCATATTCATACCCTAAAACATACCACCATTAATCGAAATCACTTGCCGCGTTATATAGGCGGCATTATCAGATGCTAGATAAGAAACCAGTGAAGCAACCTCCACTGCTCGACCTGGTCGTCGCAATGGCACCATCTGCTTGATAATAGAAGGGTCAAAATCATCAGTCATATCAGTTTCAATGACACCCGGCGCTATAACATTCACGGTTATCTTACGCTTTGCAAGCTCTATCGCCAAAGACTTAGCCGCACCTATCAAGCCCGCTTTTGCAGCACTGTAGTTCACTTGACCACGATTTCCCATTAAGCCTGAAACAGAACTCATTACAATAATTCGACCACCACTTTTTCTTTGCACCATAGGCATAGTGCATGGTTGAACTACGTTATAAAACCCATTTAAATTAGTATCTATTACCTCATCCCAGTCGTCATCAGTAAGAGATGGAAAGGCATTGTCACGATGGATACCTGCATTGCAGACAATACCATAATAAGCACCGTTTTCTTCAATATCTGCTAGTAAGCTCGCCCGAACGGCAGTTCTATCCCCAACATCAAAGGCCAACAAATTAGCTTTAACGCCCATAGCTATAGCTTGCTTACAGACGTCCTCAGCCATTTCAATATTACCCCTGCAATGAACAGTAATGTCAAATCCATCTTCAGCTAGTTTCAAAGCAATGGCTTTTCCAATCCCACGACTGGACCCTGTTATAAGAAAACGTTTATTCGAAGCCAACTCTGATCCCCTATTTATATACAACTAACCTTAATAATAAGCACTTCATTATGAGGTTGCAAAGACTGCTACTGACATTGCTCACAATTTTAATAATCAATTTCTCATGTGCTACTAACACTTGTTCCTGCCATCGGGGCCAATAAAAAAGCTATGGTAATACCAATTAACACAGTTATGCCAAATGAATGAATAGCTAGAATGCTTGAAAATGAAAGTAATCCAAAAGCTAATACCGTAGACGACATAGACAGAAATATTGCCAGCATAGTCGATGGCTTAGCCCTTCGGGCCTCTCGGTAGAACAGCGTATAATCAATTCCTATTCCTAAAACTAAAATGAGGCCCACCAGTGTGAATAAATTCATGACCTCCCCTAGAAATACTAATAACATAGCTGTTGTAGCCACAGCAGCGAACGGAGGCAAGACTACTGATACCGTACCAGAGGCTCCATATCGTCTAAATAAGGTAGCAGCTATGATCACATATCCGATGATTAACAGATAGACTGCCTTTTCCCGATATGTTTTTATTGTTTGCGATATCTCAGCTACATTATCAACATACCTCACATTATCTATTGGGCCTGTTATCGCTGATATTACATTAGAGTCTAAACCGTCTCTCAGCAGTACGATTGAAGCTTTACCTCTTACAGTATCCCCAACCCATAGTCTTTTAATATCTGGCAATATTGGAGAAATAAACCAACTATTAAACGTTAAAGGAATAGTGGAAGAGTTATCTATTTCAGTGTTAAAAGCATCAATCACAGTGTCGGACAAGCCAACACTTTCAGCCAATCGATTAATAACACCCTCATCCTTCGGATGACCAAGAGATGCTACAAGCTTCAAATTATTTTCCTGCTTTTTTATAGAAGGTATAAACGATGAAACTCCCAACCAATTTGGCTGATTACCTTGAGGCCAATCTAATTCAGACAAGACTTCAATTAGATATTCTTCATTCTGCAATACTTCTTCAGCCGTCGCCCCCTCAACCAAAATAAATTGAGTCCCAAAATTTTGATTGAGTAGTGATTTTAGTTGAGTTTCGTCAGCTAATACTTCAGGAGCAGGTGCTTGTAACATTCTTACATCATCATCACTTTTAAGCAGCACAGAAGCGGCACTCATTAGTACGATACTCACAACAATAACAATGGATTGAAGACTTCTTGAATTATTAAGCTGCCACCAAGCTACCCACAATTTTAAATGTGACAATATTGCTGGGTTTTGATGCACGTGCATACGCGCGGTGAGGAGTGGTAATAGAAATATAACAGCCCCAAAGGCACCCAGTAATCCAGCTATCGAAAATACGGCCAATTGTTTTAAACCTGGGAAAGGAGCTATTAAAAGAGCCGAAAATGCAAGAACACTGGTGATCAAGCCTAGAAAAATACCTTGCCAAATATGATCCAATGCAACGGATGGAGACCAACCATTTTTTTGCCTGAACACATCAGCAAAAAAATGAGAACTATAATCTATTGAAATCCCAATCAGGCTACCGCCAGCTACAAGTGTAATGATGTGAACTTGTCCGAAAATCAATAAAGTGAGCGAAAAACCCACTGTTAACCCTAAAATTATCGTCACTAAGCTGCCCAAAACTGGCGTTATACTTCTAAAAATGAGCAAGATAACTATTAGAATTCCAAGGATAGAAACACCACCGACTAAAGCGATCTCAGCCTCAGCATTTTTTGAGCCCATGATCGCATGTTCAATAATTCCAGCTGTTAATGTCTGACTTTCACCATTTAAACCGGACAAGAGAGAGGTTTTTAGCTTATCAACAGCTTCCTGAATTTCCAAATTGAATGGACTATCTCTGAGAGTGGTTTGAATATACACATAGGTTAAATCAGATGTTGTCTTGATGAGCATGCCATCTTCAATTGTAAATGTGCGTTGATTATCTTTGAAATTTTTAGACAGGAAATGACTGAATAAGAAAAAAGGGTCGTTAGGAAACAAGGCCCCCATCCCTCCACCCATTGGCGAATAAAGCTGTTTAATCGCCTCTTGTACCAACCGCTCATCTCTAGTTTGGTCCGCGGCCCCAATATCAACTAATCTATACCTATAAGGAAAATAAAAACTACCAATGTTTTTACTTTCAGGGCCATCAAACATCACTTTTATATCACTATATAAATCGCTGTCCTTCATTATTTCAGCCGCAATAAGCGCCGACTTTTTAGCCGTCTCTTTTCCCGCTGAAAAAATCAAATAATTGTGATTACGGTTTATTTTCTGAGCTATAGAGCCTGCTGCCTGCTCTACGACGACATCTCTCTCATTTGTAGGAAGTAAAGATAAGATATTAAGGTCTATTGGCCCTTTAGGGTCAACACGAAGAAATGCCAAAGCAGCCAATGAAATTATTACAAGACAATAAAGGAATGCTTTGGTCCGATTGCGCATTAGTTGGTCCCGGGCTCTGCATTCAAACTTTTGTGGTGGTTACTGAATTCCATTAAAGTATTATCACCACTAACTTCAAATATTTGCACCTCTCGTAGATATTGGCCCCCCTGCAAGGTGATTTCTTTAATAATACCCGATAGCATTGGGTCGACAGGTGCCATCGAGAGTTGCCAACTCCCTTGCTCATTTTTTTCTATATTGATAGTAAAAAACACTTCAATTTGTTCAGGAGCCCCTGTCAGAAGTCCAATAAAAGCTTTTGAAAGCGTGACTGCAAAAGGGTTGCTATTGCCCGTAGCTGTTTTGCCCTTGCAATCATGCAAACATTCAAGCATGCCCTTCGGGGTAAAACTCATCATCATGGAATAGGGCAAGGTCTGGTGCCAATTAACCGTATCGCTATCAACTACATGAACTGTTCCTTTAGAGACAAGAGGTCGACTTAATGCTGAAATATTTTTCACCTGCTTGAATTCAAAAATAATCCCAATGGAAGGTTCCATCTGATCATACAGCGCCTTTAAATCACCCTCACCTAAATTTTCCCTAGCTGCGGTATGTGCCGAAACAGCGAATAACAAGCTTTGAAGTAAAATTATTAGTAACTTAAGCACAATTAAACTCCTAACTTTTCAGCCACTATAGATGGGGTGGAAAAAAGCATTTCGCCACTTTTGAGGTCAACAGCTACCTGGGTTGTATATCCACGGGTTAATCTCTCTCCTGATTTAGCATCCGTAATCAAAAAATTGATTTTAAGGCGCTCCTCATACTCAACTAAGTCAGCTTTTACTTTTATTACTTGTTTAAATCGAGCTGATTTTGGGTACCGTATCCGCATATCAACAATAGGCCACCCATATCCAAACTCAAGCATTTTGTCGTAATTAAGCCCTATAGATTCAAATAACGCACAGCGAGCAATTTCAAAGTATTTTGCATAATTACCATGCCAGACAATTTTCATGCTATCTACATCATGAAACGGTATTTCTATCTCGACCTCAGCACTAACATAAGACTTAGCCATTAATAGAGCTTCCATTTTTTCTTTTGAATGAAATCTATAGTTTTTCTCAGGTCATCATCCAGAGGTCTATCTTCAGTCACTAGCTCAAACTCTTCACTAACAGCCCTGTGAAAATCTTGAACGGCCTGACAGACACCATTTTGAAGACCCCCTCCTTGTTGCCTGAGGGTAATTGCTTGCGTCAAAGCAAGAACGAGACCAGCCGCTACCTGCTCTGTTAATTCAAGTACTCGCAAACAATCACGAGCCGCTATTGTACCCATCGACACTTTATCTTGATTGTGACATTCTGTAGAACGCGAAAACACACTGGCAGGCATCGTGTTCTTTAATGCTTCCGCAGTCCATGATGACATACCAATCTGCACAGCTTTAAATCCGTGATTAATTGAAGCCCGCTCCAATGATGACCCTGACAGGTTAGCAGGCAAACCATTACTATATTTTGTATCGACTAAAAGTGCCATTTGGCGGTCCATCAAATCGGCTAGGTTTGCGACACAATTTTTCATCGAATCCATCGCAAAAGCTATATGACCACCATAAAAGTGGCCGCCGTGCAGAAGCTCTTCAGCCTTACCATCAATAATAGGATTATCATTTGTACTGTTTAACTCTATTTCAATAAATTGGCGCATCATAGGAAGAGCATCTTGCAGTACACCAATGATATGTGGCGCGCATCTCAAGCTATAGCGGTCTTGTAACCTGTTATCACTATGGCGCTGAGCCCAACCATCCAAATCATTGCGGATCCTCTCTGCAATCTCGGTTTGTCCGGGATGAGGTTTCGTAGCGAAAAGCTTTTCATTGAAGTGGCCCGCGTTGCCCTTCATTGCTAACACAGCCAGCGAGGTGAGACGACTTGATAGCTTCGTCAAATATTCAGCTCGGGAATAAGCCAAGCAGGCTAAGGCTGTCATAACAGCAGTACCATTCATGATGGCCAGTCCCTCTTTTGGCTGCAAAGTCAGCGGGGTTATATTTAACAACTTAAATACCTCTCTCGCTGGCTTCTGCTCCCCAAGGTATAGAGCATCTCTTTCACCAATCAGGAGCGCCCCAACGTAAGAGAGAGGCGTCAAATCACCACTAGCACCAACTGAGCCTTCTTCCGGAATGAGTGGAAGAACATTATTGTTTAGCAGCCAAATAAGGCGCTCTAAAAGTTCCATACGAACTCCAGAATACCCTCTAACTAAGGATGCCAAGCGCACGGCAATAACCGCCCGCGCGGTTGGTACATCTAATATTTTCCCGAGTCCACACCCGTGAAATCGTGTAAGATGGAGTGGTAATTCAGCTATCTGTTCATCAGGTATGCCAACCGTACAGCTGTCTCCATAGCCTGTGGTTACACCATAAATCACACCGTTATCTTTAAGCATATTTGAAAGGAAATTCTGACCAGCCTGTATCCTTTCCCGGAAAGTCTCATTCGCGCTAAGCGAAGAATTTACACCTTGACCTTGCTGAGATATTAAGACTACATCTTCAATTGTTATGTCGGCATCCCCAAATTCTAGACATTTATTCTTCTCCATCTCGGGTATACCATTCGCTGGATTTTTTGATAACATATAATTCCTCACCTATACTTCTTGATCGTTCATGTATTCATACCCTAACTGTAACCTATCTATGAGTGTATACCTTAAAGACATCAAAATAATGTTCTTTGAAATAATATTTTAAATTTAAATTCCCTGTGATCTAAAAAAATGATCACTGTCATCTGGCATGAAAGCAGTAACATTTGCCCAAGCCAATTTTTGTCCATGTTGATTAGTGATTAAACCTTGAAACTGCCCCACTTCTCCTTCTTGGAAAAGTCTGGTTACTTTGATATGTACTTTTGTGCCTAGTGTAAAATATGAAATACTGGTTTCAAACCGTCGACTACCTAATAGAAAGCCCAATTTGATATCAGCTTTATTTCGCCTACCCTCATCACCAATAAGCGCCGCGGCCGTTTGTGCCATATATTCAAGGCCGACCCAAACGGGTACTCCGCGGTCTGTTTCATAAAATAATGAATTTTCATGAATCCTTACGGTCGTAGACATGAAATCTACACCAACCTCAGCGATGGCATCAAGCAGCACCATCGGTGGCCGATGGGGGATTATCTCAATCAATTCAGGAAACTTTTGGTTCTTCATTTAGCTAACTTCCCCAGTATTACCGACGTATTACTACCCCCAAAAGCGTAAGAATTACTCATGCACCACCTCATACCACTAGCGGGTAAGCAATCTCCCTGTTGCGCAAAGTTCATTGCGGGAAGCTCTGTATCGATCACACCATCCCAGACATGCACTGGCAAACCATACCCATGATTCCACGCTGTCAGTGACAACCAACAAAATCCAACCTCAAGCGCTCCTGCAGCACCTAGAGTATGCCCGCTCAAAGGTTTGGTCGAACTAAGGGGCGGTTTTCTGTTCCTGAACACATCATTAATAGCAATAGATTCCATGGCATCATTTTGGCGAGTTCCTGTACCATGCAGATTTACATAATCAATCTCATTTGCTGATAGTCCAGCATCACAAAGCGCATATTTCATAGCTGCTGTCGCACCAGCGCCAGATGGATCCGGTGATGTCATATTATATGCATCAGTGCTTTCACCAATGCTTGCTAGCAAACAACCTTTTTCTTCTCGAGACATTAAAAATAATGTCGCGGCTTCACCGAGCACGGTACCGCTGCGATTGCCACTAAATGGCAAGCACCCCCTGCCACTGTGAAGTGCTGAAAGGCTTGAAAAACCATTTATTGTCAACTCGCAAAAGCTATCTACACCACCGACGATGACAGCATCACAAATACCTTGATCCAACAATCGTTTCGCCGTACCAAATGCTTTCGCTGATGAAGTGCAGGCAGTTGAGATACTTATGGCCGGGCCTGACACACCTAATACTCTTGCAACGAACTCACTGGTCGCTCCCATTTCTTGCTGAATAAAGTTATAACCTACAGGTAAGACGCCCGTAATAGCCTGACTTTCAAGGGCCTTCTCACCTTCCTCAACCCCCGAAGTGCTTGTCCCAATCACAACAGCAATTTTGTCTTTACCATACAAAGCGATAGCTGCATAAACCTCTGGCCGAATCTGTTCTAAAGCGGTAAGGGCAAGCTGTGAATTTCGGCTAGCATAATCTAACAACAACTCAGGAATCTCACAAAGAGGCCCGGTATATGCTCCAAATTCTAAATCTTCGTTATTTGCTAAAATATTTGGCTGAAGAGTTACACCATCCACATTCCCCGCAGTAAGACTTGCCAGTGTTTCAGTTTTCCCCTGACCTAATGCAGAAACAATACCTAAAGCATTTAGATATGAATTTCTCATGACTTAATTTCCTGAAACCTTATATTTTTAATAGATAATATGTACTCAAATTCAAAATTTTGGAATAAAATTTCAGAAGAAAATTTATTTGGTTCAGAATACAAAATCCGAGCAATCATTTTGTTTTGACGCATTATATGCCGCTCAAAAGGTGTCTCAGCCGTTACTCTAAGAGCTGGACTAGATAGTGAACTATTTAGCAGACCAAGTGGAGCCACAGTTAACAAGAAATCTGACAGTATCCACTCAGGATCCATCATCGAAGAGACATTGTTATCCGGAATAAACAACTGCATCTCATTTCCCGTTTTTGACGCCCGCATTATAAAAATTGGCACACTTGCCAAAGTAAGCCCAACAATGGTTAACTGCCGATCCTTCCATTCAACCTCAAAATGAACTTTATAGCTCTTGCCTTGAAACTCACTTTCAATAATTTGAGTGAGTGAAAAAGGAGCAACTGTCCAATGATCTAAAAATAATGGCGCTGACACATGCGGGGTCGTAATAAGTCGTATCTTTTTGTTTTCTATGACAGTTGAGCAGGCTGATAAAATCAACATTACAAACAATAGAGAGGCACCCATCACATGTAACCGTATCGGGTGTCTCATATTTTGTATTATGCCGAGATCAAACATCACCAACACTCTCCTCTTCAGTTAACTCATCATCACCCCAAAAATCATAAAAGTTAAACCACTGCAGTGGATATTTTAGGCAGTAGCCTTCTAACAGGCTAGCAAATTGCACAACAGCATCCTCAATAGCCTTTTCGCGTGTGCGACGATTTAGGGCCTCAAGTCCTTGTAAATCGTGAAACTTTAAATCGAATCCTTTTTCATTTTTTAAACAAAAAATAGACCCTACTGGACAACGGAGCAACGACGCGATCATAAATGGTCCGTATGGAAAAGGAGCGACATCTCCCAAAAAAGGCACCTTCACCACTCTGTTTTTTCCAGAGACTGGCGTACGATCTCCAGCAACAAAGATGAACTCCCCCTGAGATATTTTTTCTTGTAACCGCAACGCCATTTGTATATCAAATTCAGATGCCTGTAACAACTCGACCTTATTTTCAGGGTTGATATCTCGGATTAGCTGATTGAATATTTTTGCATGTTTGGTATGAACTAATGCGGTTACAGGAATTTCTCTGCACTCATGGAACACCGCCTGACATGCTTCTATATTCCCCAGATGGGATATTATCCAAACCCCACCCTTGCCATCCTTAATTCTTTGATCAAATAAATCTCTATTTCCTTGGTGGAAGACTTCCAAAGAAATATCACCTTGCCAACTAGCGAACTTATCCAATACCGAGTGGCCAAAAGAGACTAAGTGACGATAGATAGTACCATTAGTTATTACGCCCCCTAATGCTCTCTTACCTTCAGGAACCCGGCTAATCCGCTTTAAATATTGACGCGATGTTTTCCGCGCCGTAGGCGAGCTTAGAAAATAATACGCGATGACGACATACACGATAGCAGATGAGACACTTCTACCTAAATATTTCATCAATAACACAGTGCATTTTAGCCCAAAATAAGCCCCTCGCTCCCTTCTAGATTCCCACCGTTTCGACTTGGCCATTCTGCTGCCTTTTAATGTTTTCTTGTGGCTAGGCGCCTAAAAAGAATATAAGGAAGTCGCACTAACATGCCGAAAACCAGGCGTGTGTGCCTCACAGTGACGTATAAATTGTCTTTAACAGGCCTAAAATTAGACAACCCTCCGTCAATATACTTAACCTTTGTCATGAATGTAACTATTTGAGCGCCAGCCCAATGTAACCTCACCAAAATCTCAGGATCAAAGTCCATTCGCCTGCCTAGATTAACCTTCGATATAATGTCCAAAACCGGCCTAACAGGGTAAAGTCGAAAACCACACATAGAATCTCGGATATCAAGAGATACCGTTTCAACCCATACCCAAAAGTGTGATATGTAGCGTGCATAAAAACGGCCTTTTGGCACAGTTTCATCATAAAGAGGAGCTCCTGTAATTATCGCATCAGGATTTTCTCTAGCGAGTTTAAGTATAGTAGGAATATCATCAGTATCATGCTGGCCGTCCGCATCTATTTGCAGGACGTGACTGTAGTTATATTCATGAGCCTTGAAAAATCCAGACATAACAGCAGCTCCTTTGCCTTGGTTAACTGAATGCCTAACCAAAAATATCTTCTCATTAGATTTTACATATTCATCTATTATCTGGGCATTTTTAGAGTCACTGGCATCATCAATAAGAATAACACTCAAGTCATAATCTACTAACGCCTGAATAACGGGGCCAGCTTCAGCTCCATGGTTGTATATAGGAATTATGGCGCAAGGATTAATCATTCACGTTCTAAATCATATGACAGTTGGCCAGAAGCACAAATATCTTCGAGATCATAAATTTCAAATTTAATCGACTTCCCTGCTTTAACTCGAGACAAATTAAGCTGATAGTGTGCGGCGGGTTTTATTAATTTGCTAAATTTTATTTGATTTAGTTTATAAGCCGTGTCTGAAATATCATAATATTCCCGAGCATAACTGTCCGCCCAGTAAATCTGAACAACACCCGCCACAATCGGTTGCTGAGGGAAATGTCCTTCAAGTAAACTCAACGTATTGGGCACAAAGAAAGACAATGAAATATTTTCACCAGATTCACTGATAATGGACTTAGTAATCTGCAGCAGAGGAGGAGGACTAGGTTCATCACTAAACATACTTTTAATTGTACTAAGTTGGCGTTTTCCCTGCGTATTCACTGGAATTTGTTGGACAAACTTCCACTTTCTAGGGAATGTCACTTTCTCAAATCTCTTCGCCATATATCCGCGAAGAGTCTTGCAAAACTCCCGGCGGCCCTGCTGTGAAACAATATCCCAGCCATCATCACTCGGCACAATAACGGCACAAATCTGAGGCTTTTCATTTCCTAAAATAAAAATGTAAGCATCAACAATCAATGGAGACGACATTAAATGATTCTCAATATCATCTAAATGAACGCGTTTTTCCTCAACCTTAGCCAAACGATCCGCACGCCCCAAAAGTGTGAATCCATCATCTGTGATACTAACCCTGTCTTGCGTTTTCCACCAGCCGTCCACGTCTATATGCGGCGAGCATATTTCCAAAATATCGCCAGTGGCCCTCACTTGAACCCTAGGAAGAGGCGTCCACGACTCTTCAATTTCGATGCTTTTCTGCTCTCTATACGCAATACCGCCCGTTTCTGTGCTACCGAATATCTCAATTACTGAGATAGCGCCCGAGGACCTAATTTTGATTGACGTCGATGCCGAAAGTGGTCCACCAGAAGAGAATATTATAGTTTTAGTGCGTCTCCCTTTTGGGTAATCCACCAAGTGTCCAGCCCTCTTTAAAAAGGCCGGACTAGAAATCAAACATGCGGTTGGAAATTTTTGAAGCTGCGCTGACACCTCATGAGGAAAGTGTAAAAGGCCATCAAGTATCAAACGACAAGTAGCGAGCGGCCATAGAATTCTAGTTAGCAGTCCATAGATATGCTGATGAGAAACTGTTGAGAGAACCGGAGCATTTTGCAGTAAATCAGAAAAGGTCTCTGTAAGTGCATATACTTCTATTTCCAACGATGCAAAAGACTTTGAAATCATCTCGGGTCGCCCTGTGGAGCCCGAGGTGTACAAATAAATAGTTGCCGTTGAAGATATAATAAAAGTATCTGCAGAAAATTCTGTTTCATCGCTAGACATTAACTGGTCGCAATATATGACAGGCTTTATAGTATTTAGATCAAACACGTCTGTGATAAATCCATCAACCAGTCCCGCAATTTCCTCCAGAGTTTCATCACAAGTGTTAGGTAATAACACAGGTTCTCTACCAGACCATAACACTGCAAATATCGCGATGAGACCACTGATACAGCTATCCGAGTACACAGCCCATTTCTGCGTATGGGACGGACCTTGCATAAGCCTTTCTTTCAATAAATTGGCATGCTGAAAGAAATCTTGAATGGAAAAAACTACCCCTTCACCCGTTATTGCAATAGGAGATTTAGGGTCACGATTTAAGGAGTCCAATAAAATCTGGTCCAGTGCCAGACGAAACGGTTGATGCGTATTAGGCGTCATGAGCACCACCCATGACACGCATTCGAACTAGAAACTCAATGCCAAACAGGAGTCCCATAACCATATAAGCTATAAAGCCGTTATAGAGCACCCATACATTTAGGGAGAAATAATGACCCGTAACATACGCAATAGAGCCATTAACAACAAAGAAAACACTCCAACATTTAGTAACGTTTCTTGTATAAGCAACAGCTTCTTCAGTTAAGTCAGGTGTTCTAAACCTCGCAAAGTGCTCAACCATCGATCTCTTGCCATAGAGTGATCCAAAGAAAAGGGAGAATAGCACTAGGTTAACCAATACAGGATAGAGAAGAAGCATTCGCTGCGAATTAAAATACCAAGCGCATGAACCAATAGTTACCATAAAAATGGCCGTTAGATAATATTGATTTTTTTTTGAATGTCTACTTAAGCTTTGCTCTGAAGCGGTTAGTGATTTTGTCATGATCCCCAATGCAGCTCCAGAGATTACCATAAAAATTGCCGCCGACTTCATTCCTAGGAATGAAATAGCTAAAAAAATTAGTACTGGGTACAATATGCCAAATATTCTAACTGCTATCATCTTTGCTTCCTACGAAACATTCTCGCTTTTGGAATTCAGCAATTCGACTACGGCGTCAATTATGTTATCTAAAGTGCGTATTTGTTTGAAAATTTCAGGGTCAACCTTTTGCCCTGTCATCTCACGTAACTTCACGATTAGATCAACAGCATCAATACTGTCGATATCAAGGTCTTCATATAAATTAGACTCAAGAGTGATCAGCTCTGGCTCAATCTCAAATAACTCGATAAGAATAATTTTCAATTCTCTATAAATTTCATCTCTTGTCATTAGATTCTACTTCCTTAATTGTTATTTGATGCAATAAGTGCAGTGAGGGAGGCAACAGTTTTAAAGTGTGTTTGCACATCATCAGCCTCTGGATCAATTTTAAATCCATACTTCACTTGAATCGCCACAGCCAGCTCCAATGCATCAATAGAATCAAGCTCTAAACCACCCTCAAACAATAAAGTATCATTATTGAGATCATCAATGCTGATATCTTCTCGATCGATTGTTACAACGAGTAATTTTTTTATTTCTTCAGGAAGTGCTTCCATTTCTAAACTCACTATTTTTAGTTTCAAAATATTCCATTAAATATCGGGTTAATACTTTTACATGTATTTGGGAGTAAGGCCCTTGCCTGACAATAGACTTTGGCTCCATGACTGCCCCAACATTCATATAAAAACAAAACTTGGTTTTTGGTATATGATACCACGGTTCCCCCTTAGTCAAGGTCGTCGGGTAAGTATACAAATGAACGGGGGTAAGAGATTTTTCAGCTGCCAACGCAATGCGGGCTACCCCTTTGTTGAACTTCAAAGATTTCTTGGGCTTGGTGCGAGTTCCTTCAGGAAACATCACAAGAGTGTCTCCCCTTTCTAATACCGCCACACAATCATTTATAAAGGAAGTTGGTGACGTATTTTGGATATATCCCGTAGTACTCATTATGAGCGACATAAAGGGATTTTTCCAGGCTGCCGCCTTAACTACACAGAAGGCATCAGGCACTTCAGCAATAATGAAAATCACATCTATCAAACAAGGATGATTAGCAACTATTAGTTGGCCAGGCACCCTCAATGCTTCACTGTTATATAGTTTATAATCCAGTACACCCGTGTGGTACATGAAACCAATAAAACATCTAAATGACAAATGGACACCATACCTGCATGACCTTTCAGCCTTAGCCGTAGGTAAGAACATGTGGAGTAATAAAAAAAGAATAGCCCCAAGAATCAAGCTACCCATTCCAAATAGAGCAAAACTCAATCCAGTAAAGACCAATCGCCATCCTCTATTAAGAATGGCAAACATTCTTAGCCATCCACGACCAATCTAATCGACCATCGCTGTGAGATGCGGAACCTTCATTAGACAACAATAACGCCATCAGATCGCGTGCACTTGACGATAAACCGACTGGGGGAGCTATTATTGTATCTCTCCCACGCCAAGATAAGCTTAGCTCGTTATCACCAGATGGTGTAAGAAGAACTCCAAGTGCCATCGCCTTCTCTCTACCAACTGATTGAGGGCCATATGACTCTGGCAAAGGTATATCAACATATATCATTAATATCGGCTCTGCATATTGATGAACCATCATTGCCGCTTCTAGGAAGCCATTTTCCAGCGTCGCTCCAAGGGACGACACAGTCGAAGAAGCCGCTGTGTTGCCAGTATTCATTGCTTGTATGCCTGATGGTACATTGTGGGTTGACAGACTGAAGGATGCTGGGGATACCATGGAATCGTTTAACAGTGTATTAAGCATTTGGTATGTGCGGACGTATTCGCCATATCGCGTACAATAAACTGATCTAATATTGGCAGACTCATCACCGACGCACTGGTATGCAACTTCTAAAGCCATGCTTATTGACGGCGTTAGGCGCCTCTTAAGCTTAGGTGATAAAAAAGATAAATCGGCAGACCTGCCATCAATAGCGTGCCATTTAGAATAAAATGACGAGACTAATGTCATCTAAATTACCTCATTCCTACCGGGATCTGGAATAATACACTCGAGAAGAGTATGCCAGCCACCAAGATTATCCGTAGCTACATCCAACTTAAGTCCAGACTTTTCAACCAACTGCATAAAATCTTCAGACCTATACATGCGGCTGTTACCATTTGCTAAAAATGTGAAATAGAGCGACGTAGCATCAAGACTAAACTTTGCCGCATCATATGCTTGCCTATCAACAAATAACTCCATTATAAATATTTTTCCCGTCGCGCTCACCGAACCCTGAACTCGAGTAAGGATGTCAATGATTTCTAACGGTGAAAAGCAATCCAAAAACTGGCTCATCCATACGATATCTGCATTTAAAGGCAATGGTGACTTGCTATCAAGCAGATCAGCTTCATGGAAGGTAACTCTATCCAAGAACCCAGCTTCGTCAATTCTCTTTTGGGCAACTGCTAATTGGCCAGGCAAGTCTACAATAGTGATGTGGACATCTGGGCAATGCTCTAGGCATTTAAGCGCCCATTTTCCAGTATTCCCACCAACGTCAATGATATGTTTGGGATTGCCTTTAAAAACATGCTGTAAAGATGCAGGAAATGAACGCTGAGAATAAAAGTGATCAAAAGCAAACCAACTATCCTGAACTGGTTTAGGTAGGGTGGAAAGTGCCTCATAGACCGTTGTTTTATCGCTAAAAACTTTTAACCCTTCAGGTTTCCCACTTCTTAAAGACTCTTCTAGATGAAAAGCTGGCTGATAACAAACGTCATGTGTGAAATCCATATTCACTTGAGTCATTTCATCATTCAAAATGAAAAATCCAAGCTTTGTCAGTTTAATCAAGCCGTCAGAATCTATAACGACATTAAGGCTCAGCCCGATATCCAGCAAGACACCAACTGCATAATCAGACAAGCCTGTTCTCACAGCAATTTCAGTCATTGTTGCACCAGAAAAGCCGCCATCTTCAATTGACTTTAGAACACCTAATTTCCACATGCATCTGGCAGCTTGAAAAGCTATAGGAGAAAAAGCTAATTCCTGAGAAATTGATAAGGCTTCAAGTCCAGAAATTACTTTATTACTCATAAATATCCAGTTTTCCTAAAATTAGACAACTAAATTGAATTTAAGTATAGGGTATAACAAAAAGATAATGTAACAATAATGTCATTATGCATAGTTACTGCTTTAATGACAGCTCCTTAACGACAACTGTTATACCCAGACCCCCTTAAATGTCATGCTGAAACCAGCTCCACGAATGAATACACATTTCTTCCATAGAAAAGCTAGGATTCCAATTCAAAGAAGACTTGGCTTGCGAGTTGTCACCGTAACTTTCAGCAGCATCACCATCTCTTCGCTCCACGAAATTGCGGATTATCGAAAGACCATTAACTCTTTCAAAACAATTAATCATCTCTAAAACTGAGCATCCGCGCCCAACACCAATATTTAATGTGGTTACTGCTGAGTCTGCTCTTCCTAGATACTGTAAAGCAGCTATATGTGCGCTCGCAACATCTACGACATGAACATAATCACGCTTAGCCGTTCCATCTTCAGTAGGATAATCTGAACCGAATACTTTCACTGCCGCACCTGTTTTGGCAGCCCGACAGATAATCGGCATAAGATTTGTGGGCTCGCACAATGGACTTTCACCCAAATGACCAGATGGATGAGCTCCAACTGGGTTAGAACAACGCAATATAGCACTCTGAATTTTAGTAACCTCATTGCAGCTTTTGTGGATAGCTAGCTCACCAGAAAATTTAGACTGGCCATAAGGCGAAATTGGATCGATTTTTGATGTTTCTAATAAGGGTAAATTTTTTGGCCGTCCATAAACTGCCGCTGAAGAGCTAAAAATAAATTTATTTACACCAACCGATTTACAAGCCTCAAGGAGATTAAATGTACCTTGTACATTTACAGCATTGTACTCGTCAGCTTTACTGAAAGATTCCACAACATCTTTTAACGCTGCACAGTGGATAACTGCTTCTGGCGTGACCTCATGAAACAAAGCAGTGATTGCCTCTTCATCTCTGATATCAAGTCGACATAAGATGGGCCTGATATCCGTTATTTCTTGGATAGAATCTAATGCCTTGGGCGTACTATTGGATAGATTATCAATAATAACAACTTCATAGCCATGATTGATGAGCTCTATACAAATATGCGAGCCAATATAGCCAAGTCCCCCTGTAACGATCACGCGCATCTAGTCGCCCATTAGTGCTTTCAACATTATCTCTTCAGTCTCGTAAATTTAAAAATCCCCCTATTCTCATCGATCTAGATACTAGAAGGGCTTTTATGGCAAAGCGTTTGCCTTCCACTTCCAAATGAAGAATGCCTTGCTATGGTAAATGATGACCCTAGCGATCTAAGTACTAATTATTTTAATATTCCTAGATGAATCGACAGAGAGAAGTGCATTTTATCGATTGTTCGCCGCGATATATTGCTTAGCATATTTTTTTAACTTTTTGTTTGTAGCAGTTTCTAAAACTTTCTGAGCGGTTGCCACGTTAGTTATTGCAGACGCTCTCATCATCCAAGCATAAGCCGCGATCTTTGTTTTATCACTTTTATGTACTGACTTGTGACCAGCAATAATTTTTTCACTAAGTAGGCGGTAAAGGTATTCATCCTGAATTTTCTCTGCATAAATCCTTTTTCCTGCAAGTATATTTAGTTCCAAAATTTCGCTTCTGACCATATTTGCATATCGATTTATTATTTCAGCTCTTTCAGCATTTCCCTGACTTGAAGCTGAAATAATAGGGTTCCATTTAGCATACTGAGGTATGAAATTTACACCTTCTTTCGCATATTTCGCAATTGTGCTATTGCTATGGGAAGTAAAGCTTTGGAGGGTATCTACATACTTTGATTGCCCAGACGCGCCTAAGGCTTTCATTAACCAGGCAACATCATTATATTCCTTTTTCCCATTTGCTGTCTTCGCACGGCTAACAAGGTCCTGTTCGAGTAAATCAAAAAGACTTGAATCTGATAAACCTGACCACATAAGTTTTTCACAAATTAACTGCTTATCTAGTGCGTTCCCTGATTTAAACTCCACAATATATTTCTCTAAAAGGCCTGAGCTAGATTGACCAAAAGTAGCTAGAGAAGTACAAAGAACAGCCAGAACTAAGATTTGCTTAAACAATTTCTTTAAAAATGTCATTTTAAATTCCTATCGTAATGAGTAAGTATAGGGCTTCAAGGCCAGATATTTGGTTATCGCTCATAAATGCATATTTTTCCTAAAAAAAATTAAATACTTCAAATTTGAGTATAGAGCATAACAAAAAGATAAAGTAACCATAATGTCATTTTGTATAGTTACTGCCTTAACGATAGGCTTACTCTTCTTCGGTAAATTGTCTAAGTGAAAATAAATACCGCAGGTTGACTAAGCGCGCTAACATAGCAGGTCGAAGCTTCGCTATTGGAATGTGTTGCATCGTTAACGCCAAACCTGATAATTAATTTATAGTATTTTAAAAGAATGGAGTCAGCATGAATTCAAACCGCAAAAATCAGCAGTGGAGCCTGTCAATCAAGATTCTGCACTGGTTATCTGCTGTACTTATTTTCATGCAGATTCCACTTGGTATTTATGCCGAAGAAATGAAATTATCACCTCTAAAATTTGAGTTATTTGTCTGGCATAAATCTCTGGGTATCGTTATTTTATTGGTTGTGATTGTGCGTTTATTGTGGCGAATGAACGAATCAATTCCTGAACCTATAAACGATAATTCACGACAGGCTCGATTGGCCAATGTTGCCCACCTTACTCTCTACTTACTAATGTTTTTATTACCACTGTCAGGGTGGATAATGTCTTCGGCTGCAAACATCCCCATCAACCTATTTTGGTTGTTGGAGTTACCTGCGATAACGGCGCCAGACACTGCGCTTAAAACCTTTGCCGTAGGTGTGCATGGTATTTGCGCAAAGCTATTGATTGCTATTTTAATTGTTCATATCGGCGCTGCTCTTCGACATCATTTTCTATTGCACGATACAGCCCTAAAACGAATGTGGTTTTAATCTATGAAATACTTACTTACTTTTTTAACTTTCGCGACGCTGCAAGCCAATGCCGCACTCTGGCAGTCAGAGCCTACACAGAGCGATCTTAACTATCGGGTTAAGTTCGAACGCCTACCCATTAAAGGCCAGTTTTCTCGCTTTAAAGTCGCATTGTCTATGATTGATAAAGTTCCCCAAAAACTGTTTGTTGAAATCGACATTAATAGCGTGAATATGGGGAATGATGATATCGATCAGGCGATTAAGGAAAGTGATTGGTTTCATATTGCACGGTTTCCAAAAGCAACCTTTATCAGCAAAGATTTTATTCTTCCTAGTGACTCTGAGTTTATTGCCCGGGGCGAACTTTCCTTAAAAGGTGTAACACAGCCTCTGAATATACCGATGACTATTCAGACGATCAACACTGCAACAGAAAGCCTCACGTCTTCTAATGAAAAGTCTTTAACGTCCTCTCTAACACACGCCCTCAAACTAGAGGGCAAGGTGGAAGTAAACCGACTCGATTTTTTAATCGGCATGGGTGACTGGGCAATTGGAGACACAATTGGTACTACTATAAGCGTTCAGTTTACAGTAGTGTTAATGCCGTCTAATACTGATAGGGTTCGATAAATATGTCTGTTTTAGCATCGACTCAACCCCTGAGGGTTTTATGCGTCATATTTCTATTGGTGAGCATGCTGGGAAGTTGCAGTCTGCCTCAACGCGTTACTTCTGTAAAACCTAGTCCCGAAAACTTTCCAGAAGCCCGCTATCTAGAGTTAGTTAGCGACCCTCAGAATCGGGTCTACAAAATCGACTCCAGATCATCGAAAATATTGGCTCAAGTCTATCGTGGCGGTGTTATGGCGAGCCTTGGGCATGATCATATCGTTGCCAGTCAAAACGTAATCGGTTATTTGGCATTGCTAAGCAACGGCGAATGCTATGCTGATTTTTTTGTACCACTTCATTCTGTTGTGGTCGATGATCTACAATTACGCCGTGCCGCGCAATTACAAACTACCCCTTCGCCTAGAGATATTGAAGGAACCAAAGCCAATATGCATGCAAGTTTGGATAGCCAAAATTTTCCCTTTGCCTGGCTCCATAGCGATTCCTGTAACAGCGCATTATCTGAGCAGCCTACCTTAGTAGATATAACTATTCATGGTGTATTGCAGCGCTATAGATTAGCTATTTCTGTTAAGCCTAGGGGGGATCAGTTTTTCATCAGCGGCCATTTTTCACTACTACAAACTGATTTTGGAATAGAGCCTTTTTCAATTTTTAACGGACTATTGAAGGTGCAAGATAAGGTTGATATTGTCTATTCTTTGCTAGTAAAAAGACTAGAGCCCTAAGGTTTGTTTTATCGCTACCGAGGAGTAGACTTTCCATCCCAATATGGTTGTAGCTTTGTTGCCAAATGCTACTAGGAGTGCATAGGCGAACTCTTCAGCGTCAAATGGCAGTAGTGCCAGCTCTGATACGGCTTCTTCAATTTCAACAGCGTTCAATTGCTTTACTCCGGAACTCTTAAGACTCAAGGGAGTATGAAATATTACATCACCAACCCTTAATTATCTTGGCAAGCTCCTTAAGTTCTGCCATCTTTGCTGGTCGTGCGGCACGAATAGCTCTTGTTTCGCCTTCATGCACAGTCTTTGCTATACCGCAGCGCTTTCGCCCTTCGTCTGTAATTGGACCCTTAGAGAAACCACCATGGAACCTACAAACACGCTTATCCCTAACTGCTGGCGCCTTACATTGGTGTTTGGTACGTTTAGATAAGGCTTGGCATCGCCTACACCGAATGCGCCCAGCAGCTAGGATCATGAATGGCTCCCTGTCAGAGGGAGATTGATCTGATGTCATCACAGGACCTCATGGACTGAGTGGAACTGGTATCGATAGCAAACTCTTAATTCTCATAACTTCATAGCGCCTCCCTCGCATATTATTAAAATGCGCTAATGCGCTAATTAACCCCTATTTACAAGAAGTCTTTATAGGATCTATTTGTAAGAGATTCTTAAAAACAGCCATAATTAGCGCATTAGCGCATCCCTATGAAACGCCCCCTCGATGCTAATACCAGCCAATGTGCGCTTGTCTGACTGCAGGTTAAAGCCCTTGGCCGTCAGTTTTCGAGAAAAGCGGTTAGACGATAAAGCACGTAGGCCATTCCCAAGGCACCACCCTTTGTATCGGTCATATAAATCAGCCTTCAGTACAGTCTTGTCTGGCCCAGTTATACATTCGTCATCTATAAATTGGTGCATCATATCCTGCTCTGTTCGGTATTGCTGGGTGGCTTGTGAGAGAGACTTTGGCACCTCAAGACCTTTTTCAAAGTAAGTTTTCAGTGCATCCAACAAGTAATTTAATATGCCCGGGCCCTCTGCAATCAGTTTTTCTAATAACCTTTTATCCTGTTGTGCTTGTGGAATCGTTACCGAAAAAGGGTATAGCACAACCCGTCTCCAAAACCCGTGACTATCGTCGGAAACAGTGGGATGGTAATTACCAACAACAACTAATTTATGTGTGGGTGAAAATGAGATATGGTTATTGCTGTAGAGGGGACGCCCTATAATTGTGTCGTTGCCCGTAAGATCCTTCAAACGCGCATCATCCAACCTCTGCCCTTCTTTTGTCTCATTGCAAAAGACCAACCGTTTTCCCTGAAGTAACAGCAAGTCAGGAGCAGCACCGGCTGAAGATCGGTTGTGTTGCATCAGCATTTCTGTAGGTATTTTTGTAGCATAATCACCCATCAAGTTTTCCAGTAAAGTGATAAGCACTGATTTACCGTTGCTACCTACACCATGGAAAAAGAACCAAAGTTGCTCAGTCGAGAGGCCGGTTAAAAAATAGCCCAAAACGATGACTAGAAAATCACGTTGCTCTTTAATTGGCACTACTTGCTCTAGAAAAGCACAAAACTGAGGGCATTTAGCCTCAGAGTCAAAACCAATATTGCAATATTTTGTTACTAATAGGCTCGGATCAGGGGATAACAATGTACCTTTCTTAAGATCTACAACGCCATTCTGAACCCCGAGAAGATAAGGGTTATTATCGAGTGCTGAAAGAGCTACCGACATCCCGGACTCTGATCTCGCCAGTTTAATCATGTCCTCTAATGCACGGCGAGAGCTACTCCTCTTGATGTCCGATAACATTAATGTTGTGCCCTTACCATCTCTCATTGCCACTGCGCAGGCCTCAGTCATCTTGGCAACAACCTCCTTCGCTGCTTGCATCGGTAGATCCGAATTGCCGCGAGTCCATCCTTTATCTGCATCAAAATTCAGCACATCTCCTGTATCACGCACAAAACATAGTGTCCCGCAAAAGTGCTCGCGGAAGCGTTCACCATTACGTATGTCCATGCGATCAATGTTGGCTGGCAGTTCTCTTATTGACTCACTCATTGGGAGAGACTTGTCAGTATTAATCAAAGTCTCTGAATTTGAGGCAGAACAAGTAAAGGGCGACTCGTATTCAAGACTAGATTCGGACCATCCAGCATGCGTTCTAGCAAGAGATAGTAAATGGTTTGCACCATATCCATCTGGCTTACCTTTAAGTTCATTTAAAGCTCGATCAAAACGTCTATGACATTCGTCACTGTTGTAACCAACGTAATGCGTACCCGCATAGTCCCCCTTGCTGTAGGACTGAAAATAAGCACATCCTTCCTCACCATAAACTCTCGCCAGCACGTTAACTGTGTCTGACCAAATTTGCTCGTCAACATGGTCAACACATGCCAGTACCACCTCGAGACAGGGTTTGGTCAACTTGCTATAAGATGTATTTAGGGTTGTTGATATAGATTTTTGAGCCGCGTTGCTTGAAGCCGTTGTGCCTGATCCCCCTGTACGTTTAGCCCAACGATTTAACTCTTCAAGGATAGCCTCCAGTTCATGACTTGATACAAATTTAATCTCGGCAGTAGATGGACTAAAAACCTGCCCTGTTAGAGCCAAAAAAAAGCTGCAGCTAAATACCTCAATCTCTCTATGAGCATATTTAGTAACGTTTGGGTACTCCTCAGCAAAATCGGAGGGCCCAAACTTGATTTTGGATTTACTCTGGGGTGGTCGATCGCAAATAAAAAAGTACTTGAAACCAGTTCCACTAGGAGAGATTTCAGTGTACGAAGGGAATGAATCTACAAACTCCCAAACACCATCATCAACCGTATCGCTATGAGGCTCAGCGAAGCCATCAAAATCGAGACACCACAGATAGCCCTCACCAGCCTCCATCTTTACTTTGATACCATCCCGAAGGCTTATCCCCAAACCCAAATCCCTCGCCTTAGAGAGCTTCTCCTTAGCTGATTCGAAAGGCATAAGTTCATCAATATTGTTATGGGCGATCCCAAATCCTGCACTTGAAACAGGCGACTTAGTCATCTTCCCATCCCCCTTACTAATATTTTTCCAAAACAGAAAGGATTCAAGTGACTGTATCTCAGAAGGGATATGATCAGGATAAATTTCCATCAGACACCTCCCGATTTATCTAGCTCGACCTTTCCTGCACGAAGTAATTTAATGTGCTCATTCATTGATCGCTTCATATGCTTTTTAATCTGCTTCTTTGAAGGTTCCGACGGTCCCATTTCAATTAGAGAAAGACCCGAGAAAATGACTAGTTCCAACTGAATTTCATTCAGAACATCCTGCGGTAACTCATCCATCAGGCGTTCAGCATCATGAGGTATTTTCATTATTTCGACACCTCATCTATCAATTGATCGATGTCTTCAGCGCGCCACATTGTGCAGCGCGAGCCAAGCCGAATAGGCTGAGGGTAATCTCCTAGCTTTACACCAGCCCACCATTTTGATTTGCACACGGGGAAACGCTCAAGGACTTGGGGTAGCCTCAAAAGTTGTATTGTTTTATGGATGGGTTGTTGCATTTATTATCACTCCTCATGTCGGTATAAGAAGGAGTTAAACAAGCTAAAAAGCAACGTGCAATAGAAAAATGGGTGGACGCATGGTGACACGTTTAGGTGTGATACTTTCCAGTAATGGCGTGCCTTTCAGGCTATAAATTAAAAACGACCAAAAATATGATATTAGTCATAGTGGTAATTTCAAAACTATCTTATTGGATACTATTCCTTAATTCATATAAATAATCAGCCCACCACTGCATCATCGCGTTGCGCTCTTTTATATACCGAGCATGGTGCGTGTATGCCGCTCTTACTCCATTGCGCTCTTGATGAGCTAGCTGGCGCTCGATAGCATCAGGATTAAACCCTTCCTCATTTAGAATTGAAGATGCGGTCGCTCTAAAGCCATGCGGCACAGCTTTACTTTTCCCTGCCGTCTTCCCGTCATAGCCCAGCCTGAAAATAGCTTGTCTCATTGTATTGTCAGACATGGATTCCGAACGACTCTTCACTGATGGGAATAATAACTCACCTCCACCAGAGATCTTACTTAGGGATTCGAGCAACTCTATAGTTTGTGTTGATAGGGGGACAAGATGCTCCACTTTCATCTTCATCCTTTCCGCAGGTATACGCCAAATATAATTACTTAAATCAAACTCTTCCCATTTTGCATCGCGTAGTTCGCCAGATCGTACAAACGTCAGAATCAGTATTTTCAGTGCCAGTTGCGTAAGTAAAGTGCCTTTATCAGCATAAGAGTCTAAGTCTGTTAAAAACTGGGGAAGCTCACTTTTAGGCAATGACGGGCGATGCTTAACTTTTCTCGATTTAACAATTCCATCCAAATCACCAGCAGGGTTGGTAGTCACGACACCATGCTGAATGCCATATCGGTAAATCGACTTAACACCCTGCTTAATTCTATTCGCAACATCTAACGCGTCCCTTGCTTCAATTTTTTTTATGACCGCAATAACTTGCAGAGGAGTAATTTGATTCGCAGGTAATTTCCCCAGATCTCTAAAACAATTATCCTTTAGTCGCTTAATGACTCGATCCGCATGAGGAGTAGTCCACTGATCTCTTTCGTGGTTCCACCACTTGTAAGCTAGCTCTTCGAATGAAGGAACTCCGCTATGCTGCTTCCGCTCTTTCTTAGCTTCATTCGGGTCTATACCATTAGATAATTGACGTTTTGCCTCATAGCGTCGCTCTCTTGCCTCTTTTAGAGTTACCTGAGGGTAAATACCAATAGCATATGTCCTTCGCTTACCGGCGAATCTATAGTCCATACGCCAATATTTACTCGCATTCACCTTCACCAATAAATACATGCCCTCCCCATCAGACATCTTGAGATCTTTATTATGCGATTTAGCTTCTTTGACTTGGATTGCAGTGAGTGCCATTTGACGGTACAACCTCGAAACGAACTAATATACCGTCAAAAGTACCGTCAATTATGCTGGATGTCAATGGACTATCATGGATAACAAAAGCCAACAATTAATGCTATGGCTAGCTATAATGGTTGCTTAAGGATAACAGCGGATAACGCTGGACTCTAATATGGTGCCCGGGGCCGGACTTGAACCGGCACAGTGTTTCCACCGACGGATTTTAAGTCCGTTGCGTCTACCAATTTCGCCACCCGGGCATACTGAAGGGGGCATTCTACAGATTGAAACTTTGCGC
>Ga0233427_10001206_pt1 | contig 28978 bp, 28 predicted proteins | sample SI_118_April2016_5_FD_179885 | JGI IMG/M metagenome (GOLD analysis project Ga0233427, IMG submission 179885) | Seawater microbial communities from Saanich Inlet, British Columbia, Canada - SI_118_April2016_100_MG | ecosystem: Environmental > Aquatic > Marine > Inlet | place: Canada: British...
TCAAAATGGAAAAATAAATTTACTTAAAGCAGAAAGTATAGCTGATTTAATTTCTGCTGAAACTGAAATTCAAAGAAAACAAGCAATCAAAATTATGAAAGGAAGATCTGCTGATCAGTTTAATTTTCTAAGAGAAAAACTTTTAAAAATTTTATCACATGTTGAGGCAAAAATAGATTTTCCAGACGAAGACTTGCCAAATGATATTTTAAAAGAAATTAAAAAAAGTTCAGATGAAGTTTCAATCAATATTGAAAAAATTTTAGATGATCAAAAAGTTGGAGAAAGAATTAGAGAAGGTTTTAAGATAGCAATTCTTGGACCAACCAATGCCGGTAAATCTAGTCTCCTAAATCATTTATCAAATAGAGACGTTGCAATTGTTTCAGAAATTGCAGGAACAACAAGAGACGTGATAGAAACACATCTTAATATTGATGGTTATCCAGTAATCGTTTCTGACACTGCTGGGATAAGAGAGTCAAAAAATGAAATTGAAAAAAAAGGTATTAAATTATCTTTAAATAGAGCAGAAGAAGCTGATTTGAAGTTAGTAGTTGTTGATGCTAAAAAGCTTGATTTTACTGATGTTTTGAAGGGTTTATTGGAAGAAAATGCAATTTTAGTTATTAATAAATCGGACCTTTTGGAAGGAGATATTAGTCCTGAAATTAAAAAAATAAATCATGTATTAATCTCGATTAAAGAAAATTTAAATATTGATGAATTAATTTTAAAAATAAAAGATAATTTAAAAAACAAATTTATAACTAGCGATGATATTTTTATTACCAGAGAAAGGCACAGACAACATCTTCAACAATGTTTAGATCATCTTGGAAATTTTAATAAAAAAAATGAAGCTGAAGATTTTGATAAAGCTGCCGAAGATTTAAGATTAGCTACAAGACATCTTGGTATGATTGTTGGAAAAGTCGATGTTGAGGAGATATTAGGCAGTATATTCAACGATTTTTGTATAGGTAAATAAAACCTTATTTTCCTTATTTTTATCACCTTCTCTTTTAAAAAACCCTTAAAACATTAGCCTATTTTAAGAAGATTAGGCGTCTCTTGTAAATATATTAATCAGTTATAAATTCATCTCATGAAAAATGATTTATCATTTGACGTCGTTGTAATAGGTGGTGGCCATGCCGGTTGTGAGGCAGCTGCAGCTTCTGCACGTCTTGGAGTTAATACTGCTTTGTTTACTCACAAGATAGAAACAATTGGCGAGATGTCATGTAATCCTGCAATAGGTGGTTTGGGCAAAGGTCATTTAGTAAGAGAGATAGACGCTCTAGATGGTGTCATGGGTGAAGTTGCTGATAAATCAGGAATACAATTTAAACTATTAAATAGAAGTAGAGGTCCAGCAGTAAGAGGACCAAGAACTCAATCAGATAGATCATTATACCGTAAATATATGCAAAAAATATTGTTAAACTACTGTAATTTAAGCATTTTTTCAGATCCAGTAACAAAGTTTATTTTCACTAAAAACACAATAAGTGGTTTTGAAACTAAAGAAGGTAAAAAAGTTTTATGTTCCAAGTTAATACTAACAACAGGTACTTTCTTAAATGGCTTGATACATATAGGTGACGAAAGAACACCAGCTGGAAGGTATGACGAAAAACCTTCAACAGGTTTAAGTGAACAATTAGAAAAATATGATTTTAAAATTGGAAGATTAAAAACAGGAACCCCTCCCCGACTTGATTCAAGAACGATTAATTATGAAAATTTAGAAGAACAATTTGCAGATGATGATCCTTACTTTTTTTCTTTCTTAACAAAAAAAAATATTAACAAACAAGTTACATGTAGGATGACTTATACCAATGACAAGGTTCACAAAATTATAGAAAAAAATTTATCTAAGAGCGCCATGTACTCAGGTAGTATAAAGGGGGTTGGGCCAAGATATTGCCCATCTATAGAGGACAAGATCGTAAAATTTGCAGATAAGAGTAGACATCAGATATTTTTGGAGCCAGAGGGCTTAAATGATCATACAATTTACCCAAATGGCATATCTACATCATTACCAAGTGAAGTACAACAAGAAATATGTAACAATATCAGTGGTTTAGAAAATGTCAAGATAATTAGACCAGGATATGCTATAGAATATGACTATATTGACCCTAGAGAGCTATTTTTGACCCTTGAAACAAAGAAAATTAATAACTTATATCTTGCTGGTCAAATAAATGGAACTACAGGTTATGAAGAGGCTGCAGCTCAAGGCTTGATAGCAGGTATTAATGCAGCGCTATCATTTAAAAAACTCGAACCATTTATACTAGATAGGTCAGATGCATATATTGGTGTAATGATAGATGATCTTGTTACAAAAGGTGTTGCAGAGCCTTATAGAATGTTTACTTCTAGAGCTGAATACAGATTAAGTTTAAGAGCAGATAATGCAGATCAAAGACTTACTAGCAAGGGTATTTTTATAGGTTTAATTGGTGATAAAAGAAAAAATTTTTATGAGGATAAGCATAAAAAAATAGATAATATTGTAAAAAAAATGGAAAAATCAAGTATTTCTCCATCAAAAGCTCAGTATTTTGGAATAAAAATAGCTAAGGATGGTATTTTAAGATATTCAAATGAAATATTAACTCAAAAAGGGGTTGATATGAAAAAAATTAGGGAAATATGGCCTGAAATACCTTTCTTTGACAAGGAAATAGATGAACAGATAGAGATTAATGCTCATTACAGAGGTTATTTAAAAAAGCAAAAAGCTGATATTTTAGCTTTCAAAAGAGATGAAAATCTAATAATTCCCGATAAAGTTAACTATGATAATCTTTCTGGTCTATCAAACGAAGTTAAAGCTAAATTTAAAGAAATAAGACCAAAAACTATGGGGCAAGCACTAAGAATTGATGGAATTACTCCTGCTGCAGTATATATTTTGTTGTCACATGTAAAAAGAAAGTCTATTAAGCATATAGCTTAATGGAACAAGAAATTTTAAATTTATACTCAAGACTTAATAGTTTAAATGTTTCACGTGAAACATATTTGGACTTTGAATTATTCATATCAATGATAATTGACAAAAATAAAGAAATTAATATAATAAGCCAAGAAACTGCAAAAAATCAGGTAATTAGAGAGCGCCATATTATAGATTCTGCACAAATTATTGATTTTATTGATTTAAATAGCAGTACAGCTACAGATTTAGGTACAGGAGGTGGTATGCCAGGGATTATTATAGCAATTATGGTAAAAAATATGAAAAAAAACCTGAAGGTTCATTTATATGAGAAAAGCCACCATAAAAGTGCTTTTTTGAGAGAAGTATCAAGAAAATTAAAATTAAAAACAGAAATATTTCAAGAAAATGTTTTTGATTTAAAAAATTTAGAAACTGGGAGCATAATGTCAAGAGCATTTAAACCAATGCCAATAGTTTTAGATTTAGTTTATGAAAATTTTTCAATTTATAAAAATTTAATTTTTTTTATGGGAAAGAATGGAAAAAAAATTTTTGAAAATTCTTTAAGGGACTGGGATCTAGAGTATATAGAAAAAAAAAGTTTAACAAATGAAGATTCATTTTTGTTAAATATTAAAAAGATTAAAAAAAAAATTAAAAAAAATTAAAAAAACTAAATGCAAATTATTTCTATCATAAATCAAAAGGGTGGGGTTGGAAAAACAACAACCGTTATCAATCTTGCAGCAGGTTTGTCTCAACAAAATAAAAAAATCTTAGTTATAGACTTGGATCCTCAAGGAAATGCAACAACAGGTCTTGGATTATCTAATATGGAAAATTCTACTGATACTATTTATGGTGTGTTGAATGGAACAAAAGAAATTTCTGAAGTAATTAAAAAAACTCAATTTGAAAATTTAGATTTAATAACTTCAAATGTGGATTTGTCAGGTCTAGAAGTTGAAACAGCTGACGATGTGAATAGAGCCTTCATACTTAAGCTTAAATTAACCTCATATTTAAACAATTCTAGAGGGTCATACGATTATATATTGATTGATTGCCCACCCTCACTAAGCTTATTAACGGTCATGGCATTAGTGTCCTCACACTCTCTTGTGGTTCCTCTTCAGACAGAATTCTTTGCTTTAGAGGGTTTAACTCAGCTGATGAAAACAATTGAAAGAATAAAAGTTAGTTTAAATCCAGAATTAATGATTAGAGGGATACTTTTGACGATGTACGATAAGAGAAACAAGCTATCATCTCAAGTAGAGAAAGAAGCAAGAGATTATTTTAATGAAAAAGTTTATTCAACCGTGATCCCTAGGAACGTAAGATTGTCCGAAGCACCCTCACATGGGATGCCAGTTTTAATTTATGACAAATCATGTCCTGGTAGCAAATCATATTTCAGTTTTACAGATGAATTTATAAATCAAGAAACAACCATGGGGAGTGCTGCATAATGGATTCAAATAAAATAAAAAAAGGATTAGGTAGAGGCTTGTCTTCCTTAATAGGAGAAACCAAAGTCGAGACCCCAAAAAATCAATTATCCATTAGTGATCTTATTCCAAGTAAGTATCAACCTAGAAAAATTTTTGATGAAGATAATTTAAATGATCTTACAAATTCGATTAAAGAAAGAGGCATCTTACAACCGATTATTGTTAGAAAATCTAATGATGATAAATCTAAGTTTGAAATAATTGCAGGAGAGAGAAGGTGGCTTGCAGCTCAAAAAGCTGGACTTCATAATGTTCCAGTAGTTATCACAGAAGTAGATGATCTAAAATCTTTAGAATTTGCTATTGTTGAAAATGTACAAAGACATGATCTAAATCCATTGGAAGAAGCCCAGGGTTATAGGCGTTTAATTGATGAATTTAATTATGATCAAGAAAAAGTTTCTAAGTTTATTGGCAAAAGTAGAAGTCATATAACAAACTCCCTAAGACTGCTCACACTACCTCTTGAAGTTATTAAATTAATAGAAACACAAAAATTAACAGCAGGTCATGCTAAAATTTTAGTAGGGTTAGAAAATTCATCTTTTGTAGCAAATAAAATTGTTGAAAAAAAACTTTCAGTTAGACAAGCAGAAAGTTTTGTTAAAATATTTAAAAATAAAAGACAAAAACCCAATAACGTAAAAGATGCTAATATAAAAGATCTTGAAATATCAGTATCTAATAAAATTGGTTTAAATGTTTTAATTAAAAATAAAAAAAATAATAAAGGAAAAATTACTTTTGAATACAAGGGTCTAGATCAATTAAATAGAATTATAGATATAATTAAATCTAATTATTAGTGTTCGAAGAAGCTTGATTTAAAATAAAATCTGTAATTAAATTAATTGAATTATTAATATTTTTCTTAATTAAAAGCTCTATTTCACTCAGTTTGTATATTAATTGCTTAATATTCTCTGGTGTCCACTTATAAATTTGTTGCTTTGTAATCTCTTTATCCTTCCAAAAAATAGGTGGTTTTGCAGATGATATTGTTAAATCTATATTTTTATTATTTTGAAACTCACTTGAAAGTTTTAGTATTTTTTTTGCTTTATTTAAAAAAGTTCTAGTAATTAAAATGCAGTCTTCATTATTAAAATTATTTTCATTTAAAATATTTACAATTTTTTTTTTATTTTTTGCTAAGCAGTTATCTATAAGTTCTGAAATGCTATGATTTTCAATTAAATTGGTTAATTTTGCTATATTTTCTGAAGTAATTTTTTTTCCATTTTTACTAAAATATTCAATTTTATTAAGTTCATTTAGTAAGGTTTCTCTATCTCCATTACATTTATTCACTATTAAATTAATGTTTGATGGAGAAATTAATATATTTTTTTTTTTTAAAAAATTATAAGTTAATTTTGAAAGTGTTTGGTCTGTATCTGGATAAAACGGTACACAAATATATTTTTTATCTTTTTCAAATAAAGATCTTAATTTTGATTTTTTTTCTAAATTATCTGCATTAAAAATAATTTTGATATCTTCAATATTTTTTGAGTCAATTTCATCAATAATTTTTAATATTTTATCAGTAGCTCTTTTAATAATAATTATTTTTTCACTCTCAAAAAGAGATTTGGATAATATACTTTCTATAAAATCATTTATATTTTCTAAAACTTCTTTTTCTTCATATTTTGTAATTTCATCTTTATCTTTTATTAGATTATTTGTGGCTTCATTTTTAAAGCCTTCATTTTTACCATAGAATAAAACTAATTTATTTTGATCAAAATTTATTTTATTGATCTCGAAAGATTTAATTATCATTAATGTTGAGAATTTCTGATATTAATTTTTCCCTAATTGAAGATGCAAAACTTCTTTTAATATTTTTTTCATATGTGTTCTGTTCAAAAGAATCTGATTGATTTTTTATATTAATAGTTTCTTTAAGCTCTATGACTTGAGTCTTTTCTTTTAAATCAATCGTAAATATTGATGTAACAGAAAGTTTATAATCTGTAATTATTCCAGCAGAATCTTTTGTAAGAGTTTCCTTTATATAATCAGTATCAATTTTTAAATTATAAATATTTGTGGTATTCTTACCTGAATATAATTTTATTTCATTCTTAATTAAATTATTCATCTCACTATTACCTGTTGCTTCAACAATATTAATTTTGAAATTTTGTGATTTCTGATTTTTATAAATTGATGAATAGCCACAGCTATATAAAAATAATACTAAAATAATTAATGTTATATTTTTCATAAAATTTATACGATTATATTTATAAGTTTGTTTTTAATATAAATCTGTTTTTTTATGTTACTATCTATTAGATATTTTGATATTTTTTCATCTTTATAAATTAGTTCCATTATTTCTTTTTCAGTCACATTAAGATTTGTATTTATTAGCCCTCTTTTTTTTCCATTAATTTGAATTACAATTAAACTTGAGCTTTCTTCAAGTTGTTTTTCATCATATTTAGGCCAGATCACTTCATTATTTTCTTTAATAATCTCTAAGCATTCATTTGATAAGTGAGGTAAAATTGGGTTCATTGTAATTAAAATTTTCTTATAATTTTCTAAAATTGTTTTTCTTTGGTAGCCTTTATTTATTTCTTTAACCAAAAAAGAATGCATTTCATGCAAATTTGCTACAATTATATTGTAGCTAAAACTCTCTAGATTATGACTTATTTTCTTTATAAATTTATTGGTAAATTTTGTAAATTCTTCACTTTCATCTTGAGGATGATCTTTTTCTATTTCTTCCATAATCTTTAAATGTAAAGTCCATAATTTTTGAACAAATTTATGTGAAGCTGCAATACCTTCCTCTGACCACTGCACATCTTTTTCTGGAGGACTATCAGATAAAATAAATAATCTTACAGAGTCTGCTCCGTAACTATTAATTATATTTTCAGGATCAATAGTATTTTTTTTAGATTTTGACATAGACTCAGAGGGTCCGACTTTAATCTCTTGGGAAGTATTATCTTTGAGATATTTTTTTCCATCTTTGGAAACTATTTCTTCTGGGCTTACCCAACGATTATTTTCATCTTTATATGTTTCGTGACAAACCATACCTTGAGTAAAAAGTCCCTTAAATGGTTCTGTGATATTAAACTTCTCATTTTTATGAGAAAGAGCTTGCATGAAAAATCTTGAGTATAGTAGATGTAATATAGCATGTTCCACCCCACCAATATATTGATCTACAGGCATCCAGTAATTTGCATCCTCATTAGAAAATCCATAATCTTTATTTGTGGGTGAACAAAATCTTAAAAAATACCAAGAAGAATCTACAAATGTATCAAGCGTATCAGTTTCCCTTGTATATTTTTTTCCATCAATTGTTAAATTTTTCCAATCATCCTCTTTGTCAAGTGGGTTTCCAGATGATTGTAATTTACTAATTTGAGGTAGTTCAACTGGCAACATTTCTTTTGGAATTTTTTGAGGATTATTATTTTCATCATATATAATCGGAATCGGACAGCCCCAGTATCTTTGACGAGATACACCCCAATCCTTTAGTCTAAAGTTTATTTTTTTCTTTCCAAATTGATTTTTTTCTAAAAAATTAATTGCTTCTTTAATAGACTCGTCAGGTGACTTGAGACCATTTAAAAATGAGGAATTAATCATATAGCCTTGCTCTGTGTAAGCAATTTTATCAATTAAAAATTCAGAATCTTCTTTGTTTGGTGCAACCACAGTATTTATTTCAAGCTTATATTTTTTTGCAAAATCTAAATCTCTTTGATCGTGAGCGGGACAACCAAATACAGCACCTAAGCCGTAATCCATTAAAACAAAATTTGCAAAATATACTGGAACTTTTATATTTTTATTCATTGGATTGACTGCAACCAAGCTTGTCTTAAATCCAATTTTATCAGCACTTGCTAGTGACTCTTCCGTTGTACCTGTTTTAGAGCATTCCTTTTTAAAATCTAAAAAATCTTTATTATTTGTATATAAATTTGCTATTGGATGATCAACAGACAAAGCTAAAAAAGACATTCCAAATAAAGTATCAGGTCTAGTAGTATAGCACTCTATTTGAGTGACATCTTTTGAACCCTCTATTTCAAATTTAATCTCACAGCCAAAAGATTTTCCAATCCAATTTTTTTGCATTACTTTTACTTTGTTAGGCCATTTTTCTAAACTGTCTAAATTTTTTAAAAGTTCATCTGCAAATTTTGAAATATTAAAAAACCATTGGTTTAGTTTTTTTCTTTCAACTGTTGCTCCAGATCTCCACCCTTTACCATCAATTACTTGTTCGTTAGCTAAAACAGTTTGATCAACTGGGTCCCAATTTACATAATTTTCTTTTCTATAAACTAAGCCTTTATCATAAAGCTCTAAAAAAAATTCTTGCTCATGCTTGTAATATGCTGGAGAACATGTAGATATTTCTCTTTCCCAATCTATTGATAAACCCAATTTTTTTAATTGGTTTTTCATTATAGAAATATTTTGTTCAGTCCAATGTTTCGGATCTAAATTATTTTGACGGGCTGCATTTTCTGCGGGCATTCCAAAAGAATCCCATCCCATTGGATGTAAAACATTAAACCCTTGTAATTTTTTAAATCTAGCTAGAACATCACCTATAGTGTAGTTTCTAACATGCCCCATGTGTATTTTACCTGATGGATAAGGAAACATTTCCAAACAATAAAATTTTTTTTTAGTTTTATCACTTGATGTTTTGAAGGATTTATTTTCATCCCAAAATTTTTGCCACTTACTTTCAACAGATTTAAAATTATATCTTTCCACAAATTTAAAAATTAATTTATAGGTTAATCTTTTTTATCTTTTTTAACTTTGGCTTGTTGTTGATAGATAACTGCTTTTTTTAAAATTTCTTTTTTCAACTCTTTAGATAAATTACCTTCTTTTTCAATAATTTTACATTTATTTGAAGAGTCACAATTTCTATAGAAAATTTTTAAATCCAAAGCATCAGATCTAATTTCATTAGTTAAAAATCTAACTGTGATTTTTATATTTTCATTTAAGTTTTGATTATCAGAGTACCAGTCGGTTACAATTATACCTCCGCTATAGTTAGCAGTTGTTAATGGCATAAAATCAATAGTATCTAAAGTTGCACGCCAAAGTTCGTTGGAACTAGCAAATTCATAAGTTGTATTAAATTTTTTTTCACTATCAAAAAGTTTTAATCCTCTACCTTCTTTCAAATTTGCTGCTACTCTTTCATCTGGATCAGAGGATATTTTGCTAGAATCAACTTTTTTATAAGCTAAAGGCCCACATGAATTTAATGAAATAATAAGTTGTAATAGTAATAATATTTTTATTATTCGCATAATAATTTGATTTAATTTTTAAGAGGTTTACAGGGTTTTTTCTATATTACATAATTGATATTTTAAAGATATCACCTAATTAGTGTTGTAATTATGCAACACTATATAACTAATATTGGATAAAAGGCATTAATTTCACTAAAAAAAAATCATTTTGCTAAAAACACACTGTTTGTAATTACAACAATAACTAAAGGAGTAAAAATGACAAACTTAAAAAAAATCGGTTTGACTGCTTTAGCAGGATCATTGGCTGTAACAGGTTTCGCACAAGCAGGCGACCTTTCAGTAAATGGTACAGCTAGAATGGAATACCAATCTACAAAAGCAACAGCTACTACTGCAGCTGATACATTTGCACAGACTGCATCAATTACGTTTTCTGGTTCAGGTGAACTAGATAATGGTAACACTGTAAGTTTCACGTCAGTAAGAACTGGTGCTGCAACAACATCACAATCTGTTACACTTGATATGGGTGACATGGGTACAGTATCTATGGCATCAATGGACTTAGCTGGTATTGGTACAATTCAAGATATGGTACCAAACGGTGGTGAGCAACCATGGGATGATTTAGGAACTCACGGTACACCTCAACAAGGTGTAGCTTCTCCTCACGATGCTAACAGACTTGGTTATAGTAATACAATGGGTGGAGCAATCGTTTCAGCTGCAATTAACTATGAAAACAATAGTCCTACTACATCAGTAGCAGTACAATTGCCAAACCTAGTTGAAGGTTTGAATATTGGTGGTGGTATCGCATCTGATGCGTCTGCAGCAGGTGTTGAAGATGATATCGAAACTATGTATGTAAAATACACTATGGGTGGAATATCTGTTGGTTATCAAACTACAGATGTTGACGTTACAGCTGCAACTTCAGATATAGAAAGAACTTCTTACGGAATTAGTTTTTCTGTAAACGATAACCTAAGTATTGGTTATGGTGTTTCAGATACTGAATTTGAAGCTACAACTCTAGATGAAGAGAATGCAGGTATTGGTATTGCTTATACTTCAGGTGGAATGAAAGTTGGTGTTATTCATAACGAAAAGGAAAATGAAGGCGGTGCTAACGTTGACCACGAAATGACTGAATTACAATTAACTTTTGCGTTTTAATTAATAGTTAATTTTAAATTTAAAACGGCCTAAGTTTTCTTAGGCCGTTTTTTTTTACCCAACTGATAGAGGCAAATCCATTTGCTCTTAATAATTTTATCATTTTATAATTTTTTTCATTAATACCCCCAAGAGCGATAAAATAAGCCTTTTTATCTAAAGTCATGAAATTAAACCTATTTACACCTAAAAATTCTTTGGATTTATTTACTTTAAAAACTGGAGATAAAAAAATCTCATTACACTTTTGTTTAAGCTTTAAATTTATTTCAGTTATATTATGAGCAGACCCAATTATATCAAAATGTTTAGGTAAACTGTAATTTTGAACATAATTAATTTTATTGTTGAATGAAGGAATATAAACACCATCTAATCTTAATTTTATTGAAAGTTTAATATCATTTGAAAGATAAAATTTAGTTTTTATATTTTTACAATACTTTTTAAGCTTCAAAATATTTTCTAAATGATTAATATTGTCATAATTTCTATAAATTATGCATATATCTTTACTTAATCGATGCAAATCTGATAAATTAAAATTATTAACAAAATTGTAAATTTTAAAGGAATTTTTTTGCATAATAGTATTAACAACTTAGCTCTAATAAACGACCAGATAAAGTCAAAATTTGGTTTAGTAAAAAATCTTAAAATTATTGCAGTAAGTAAAACATTCCCAATGTCTGAAATAAATCCATTAATAGAAAATGGCCAGATACATTTTGGTGAAAATAAAGTTCAGGAGGCTATTGATAAATGGTCTGATATTAAGAAATTAAATGAAAACTTAAAACTTCATATGATAGGTAAACTGCAAACAAATAAAGTAAAGTACGTAGTTCCTTTGTTTGATTATATTCATTCTTTAGATAATATTAAATTAGCTGAAAAAATAGCGTCAGAACAAATAAAAAAAAATCGAAATTTAAAAATTTTTATTCAGGTGAATATAGGAAACGAGTCTCAAAAAGCTGGATTAAATATTAGTGATTTAAAAAATTTTTATGAAAAATGTACTCAAGAATTAAATCTTAATATTATAGGATTGATGTGCCTACCTCCTCAATATGGATCAGCAAAAAACTATTTTAATGAAATGGTAGAGTTAAAAAAAACACTTAATGTTGAAGATTTAAGCATGGGAATGTCAGAGGATTACTTAGAGGCTGTTGCTTGTGGTGCCACTTATATAAGAATTGGATCCAAGATATTTGGTGATAGATCTTAAATAATTTTAATTTTAGTTTTTTTATTAATTAGCTTTAACAATATCAACATATCCTTTTCTTTAATTGCAACACAGCCTTGTGTTTTTTTATAGTTACTTGTTAAGTGTAAGAAAATTGCACTCCCTTTATTTTTTTTAGGTCTTTTGGAGTTATATTCAATTGGAATTAAAAGATCGTATTTTTTATCATTTCTATAAAGTTTTTCGTGTCTAACTTTACTATTTATTTTTATAGGTTTGTTATAAAATTTGCTTTTTACATCATCACACCAACCTAAATTTTTCATTATTTCTATTTTTTTAAGTCTGGCTGATAGTTTGGGGAGTCTATCTTTTCTATAATATAATGGGCCCAATGTATAAAGACCCTTAGGTGTTTTATTATCACCTTCAATTTTTTTTGTGGTTTTTCCATTTTTGCCTATCGAACATTTAAATTTAAATTCATCATATAAAAGTGTATCTTTCTCTATAATTATAATTTTCATATAAACATTATGATTAAAAAAACTCTATTTGTATATAATTCGTTAAATCTATTTCATATATTAAATGAAATTAAAGAAAATTTTTATTTTGAATTAGAATATATTGATAAAAAAAATCATAAAAAGATTGATTTTGAACAATATGAAAATTATTTAATTATCAGTGCTAATTTTGATGAAAAAATTAAAAACTGCACCATAATTGACAATCTTCCAAAAAAAATTACTAAAATAGTTGAAATAATTAATCTTAATTTTTTAAAAAAACAATTTAAAAATCAATCAGAGCATAAAATTAAAAAATATACTTTAGATTTAAATTCAAGAAAAATATATTTTGAGAATAAAAGTTTAAATTTAACTGAAAAAGAAAGTGATTTAATTCTATTTATAAATTCTCTCAAGAGGGCAGATCTTAAAAAAATCCAAAAAACTGTTTGGGGTCATTCTAATGATTTAGAAACACATACGGTAGAAACACATATTTATAGGCTTAGAAAAAAAATGATTAAAACTTTTGAAGATCATAATTTTATTAAACATGATCAAGATGGTTATTTTATAAATTAAATTCTAGCACCAATTTTTTGTATAATTTTAGATGATAATCCTGTACCTTTAATTAAGCACTCTTTTATTGACAAATTATTGATTATTCCATGGAGATATCCAGCAGCAAATAAGTCACCAGCACCAGTTAAATCTTTAATATTGAGATTTTTTTGAGCTTCACACTCAATTAGTTCATTATTTAGTATTGATATAGCACCTTTGTCACCTCTTGTAATAACAACATTTTTTTTAATTTGTTTTGAAAAAGTTACTATTTCTTCAAAAGAATTAGCATTAATTAATGATGTAATTTCTTGTTCATTTGCAAAAATGATATCTAGTTTATTTTTAGCTAATTCTAAAAAATGCTCTTTGTGTCTTTCAACACAAAATAAATCAGATAATGACATCGCAACTTTATTTGAATTTGCTATTGCTTTATCAAAAGCTTTTTTTGGTTCTCCCTCATCCCACAAATAACCTTCTAAAAAAGTTATTTCACTATTTTTAATAATTGATTCATCTATATCTTGATCATTTATTTTGCCTGCTGTACCTAAATATGTGCACATTGTTCGCTCTGAATCTGGTGTGATTAAAATTAAACAACTCCCAGTAGGAATAGGTTCTTTTTTTTTATTATATAAATAATTAACTTTTTCTTTTTTAAGTCCATCTTCATATTTTTGACCTAAGCTATCTTCACTAATTTTACCAATAAAGCCAACATTATTACCTAATTGAGACAATCCAACTATAGAATTAGCAACTGATCCCCCTGATACAGTTTCTTCAATGTTTAATAAAGATAAAAGAGTTTTAAACTCATCCTCATCTATTAGCTTCATAGTACTTTTTGTTAATGAATTTTTAACTAAAAAATCATCATCTACTTTACACAGAACATCTACAATTGCATTTCCAATTCCTAAAATTTTCATATTATGCTTTTTTCGTTATTATAGGTTTTTTTCGATTAGGATAACAAGTGTTACAAATTTTACAAGTTAAACCATAACATTCTCTTGCTTTACAATATTCTCTTCCATAAAAAATAATTTGAAGATGAAGTTTGGACCAAGTATTTTTTGGAAATATTCTTTTTAAATCTTTTTCTGTTTGAATAACATTTTTACCATTTGTTAATCCCCATCTCTGTGCCAATCTATGTATATGAGTATCAACAGCAAATGCTGGGAAACCAAAACCTTGAGACATTACAACGCTAGCAGTTTTATGTCCAACTCCTGGTAATTTTTCAAGTTCTTCAAACGTTTTTGGCACTCTACCATTATGTTTATCTAAAATTTGTCTAGACATTAAATAAATACTTTTTGCCTTAATTCTAAAAATACCAATTTTCTTTATTAAGTTCTCTATTTTTTTTCCTCCTAGTTTTACAAAATGTTCAGGTTTATTATATTTTGGATATATGTTTTTTGTTACATTGTTTACATTTAAATCTGTACATTGTGCAGACAGAAGAACAGAAACCAAGAGTGTAAATATATTTCTATGTTTTAAAGGAGTTGGTGTAGTAGGGTAAATTTTATTTAAAATTTTTAATATTTTTTTTGATTTTTCTTTTTCATTCATTATGAAAAACTTAGCAAATCCCTCATAGAATAAAGACCAGATTTTTTTTGCATCAGCCATTTTGCTGCCGTTAAGGCACCATCTGAATAAAGTGTTCTATCGGAAGCCTCATGGTTTAAGGAAATTGTTTCTTTCCCACTTGAAAACATTACCTCATGTTCTCCAATAATCTCACCTTTTCTAATTGAATTAAAATTAATTTTTTTTCCATAAGGAAAATTTTTTTTATTTAAAAACTTTTTACCCATTAGATTATATAGATCTTTATTTTTCCCATCCGCAATACCTTTCCCAAGCATTAATGCGGTACCAGATGGATAATCTTTTTTATGCTTGTGATGAATTTCATATATTTTACTTAAATAATTATCATTTAGTGATTTTGAGGCAATCTCAGCTAAATACATTAGCAAGTTAACTCCAAGACTCATATTTCCAGCTTTTAATATCGGTATTTTTTTTGAATAGTTTTTTATTATCTTCTCTTCTTTTGAAGAAAAACCAGTTGTTCCAATTACTACTTTTTTTTTAAGTTTTGATGCAATTTTAAGAATTTCCATTGTACATTTTGGTACTGTAAAATCTACAATTACGTCAGTTTTTTCAAAAGCCTTATGAGTGTTAGCCTCAGGTTTAATGCCATTAAATTTTTTATTGATTATTCTGTTTTCAGTAAGAGCAACCAGTCTAAAATTATTATTAGATTTTGAAGATTTAATAAGCTGTTGACCCATCCTTCCCATACACCCAGTAATTGCTAAATTAATCTTTTTCATTTTAAATTAAAAACATTCTTTTTTTGTAAAAGGACAAGTAGTGTAGTGTACAACTCCTTTTACTGTATTTATAGCCACAGATGTTGTGGTATCAACTACCGTTACTGCTGTTGAGCAACTTTGTGTAAAAACTATTAATATAAATATTAAAATTATTTTTTTTATAAAAATATTCATTAAGCTAATTATTATAACGATAAATTAAATAATAACAGATATAAAAAATACAATTATTGATTAGTTTTTCCAAAAACTTTTTGCTTTTTGAAAGAATTTCTTAATGCTTGGATTTGACTTTTCATTTTCAATTTCTCTAAATTTTTCAAGCAACTCTTTTTGTTGCTTATTTAAGGATATGGGAACTTCAGTATTTACTTGGACATATAAATCTCCAAAATCACCTCTTCTCATAAAAGGCATTCCTTTACCTTTTAATCTAAATTGTTTTCCACTTTGAGTACCATCCGGTATTTTAATTTTTGCTTTACCACCATCAATTGTGGGTATTTCAATTGTTGTTCCAAGAGCTGCATCTGCAATAGATATTGGAAATTCAAAAAATAAATTTTCATCTGATCTTTTAAAAAGCTCATGAGAATGAACATTGATGAATAAATATAAGTCACCTGTGGCTCCACCCCTGCTACCCGCTTCACCTTTACCTGCTAATCTAATACGAGTTCCATCATCGACACCTTTTGGAATTGTAACTGATATTTTTTTAGATGCTTGTTTTTTACCTTGGCCATTACAATCATTACATGGATTTGTGATCTCTTCTCCATTACCATTACACTGAGGACAAGTTTGTTGAACAGTAAAAAACCCTTGATTGGATCTTATTTTTCCATTTCCCCCACAATATGTACATCTGTCAGGTGAGTGACCAGGTTTAGAACCGTTTCCTTTACAGGCATTACATTTTTCAGTTGTAGAAAATTTTATATCTTGTTTTTTTCCTTGGTAAGCTTCTTCAAGAGTAATTGATAAATCATACCTTAAATCAGAACCTCTATTATTGGAGCTTCTATTGCTTCTTGATCTTCCTCCGCTTCCAAAATCTCCAAAAAAATCCTCAAAAATATCTGAAAAGTCTGCTCCACCAAAACCTCCAAAACCTCCACTCTGTCTTCCGCCACCTCCTTCAAAAGCAGCGTGCCCAAAATTATCATAATTTTGTTTTTTTTCTTTATCTGAAAGTATGCCATAAGCTTCGCTGGCCTCTTTGAATTTATCCTCAGCAGCCTTATCGCCTGGATTTTTATCTGGATGATGTTTTACTGCAAGTTTTCTGTACGCTGATTTTAGTTCATCTGGGCTTGCATTTTTGTTAACACCCAAGACGTCATAAAAATCTCTTTTAGCCATAAAGTTACTTTAAGATGATAGTTGTTGTTAGTCTTAAGCGCTTTTTTCTTTATCTTCTTCTTTATCTTCTTCTTTATTTTCTTCTTTTACTTCCTCAAAATCAGCATCAACAACATTATCGTCTTTTTTTCCTTCATCATTTTTATCGGTATCATTTGATGCATCTGGTTTTTTCTCTTGAGACTTATATATAGCCTCTCCTAGTTTCATCGAAGCTTGAACTAAAGTTTCTGTTTTTTTCTTGATATCTTCATTATCAGTCCCCTTTAAAGACTCTTTTAAGCTAGATGATGCGTCTTCAATTGCTTTTTTTTCAGCATCAGTAATTTTAGACCCATGTTCTTTAAGATTTTTCTCAGTAGAGTGAATTAAAGTATCTGCTTGATTTCTAACATCTACAGACTCTCTTTTCTTTTTATCTTCTTCTTTATTAGCCTCAGCATCTTTCACCATTTTTTCAATTTCTTCCTCATTTAATCCACCAGAAGCTTGAATTTGGATTTTCTGTTCTTTTCCAGTTCCTTTGTCTTTTGCTGAAACGCTAACTATTCCATTAGCATCAATATCAAAAGTAACTTCGATTTGTGGCACTCCTCTTGGAGCAGGCGCAATACCAACTAGCTCAAAATTACCTAACATTTTATTATCAGTTGCCATTTCCCTTTCACCCTGAAGCACTCTAATAGATACAGCAGGCTGATTATCTTCAGCAGTTGAAAACACTTGGCTTTTTTTGGTTGGGATTGTTGTATTTTTTTCAATTAGTTTAGTTGATACACCACCTAAAGTTTCAATTCCTAAAGAAAGCGGGGTAACATCTAATAATAGTACATCTTTAACGTCTCCTTGAAGTACCCCTGCCTGGATAGCTGCACCCATTGCAACAACTTCATCAGGGTTAACACTTTTATTTGGGTCTTTTCCAAAAAAGTTTTTAACCTCACTTAATACTTTTGGCATTCTTGTCATTCCACCCACCATTATAATTTCGTCTATTTCATTAGCTGTAATTCCAGCATCTTTTAAGGCTGTCTTGCAAGGGGGTAAGGTTCTAGCAATTAAGTCTTCAACTAGTGCTTCTAGCTTTGCTCTAGTCATTTTTAAATTAATGTGTTTAGGACCAGTTTTATCTGCGGTAATAAAAGGTAGATTAATATCAGTCTGTTCTGCCGAAGAAAGTTCGATTTTTGCTTTTTCTGAAGCTTCTTTTAATCTTTGAAGTGCAAGTTTATCTGATGTTAGATCAATTCCATTATCTTTTTTAAATTCTGCAATAAGATAATCAACTATAGAATTATCAAAGTCTTCGCCACCTAAAAAAGTATCTCCATTAGTTGACTTCACCTCAAATACACCATCACCCAATTCAAGAATAGAAACATCAAATGTTCCACCTCCTAAATCGTATACAGCAATTTTTTTATTTTGTTTTTTATCTAAACCGTATGCTAAAGATGCTGCAGTCGGTTCATTAATTATTCTTAAAACTTCTAATCCAGCAATTTTACCAGCATCTTTTGTTGCTTGTCTTTGAGCATCGTTAAAGTATGCGGGAACAGTAATTACAGCTTTAGTAACTTCTTGTCCTAAATACTTTTCAGCTGTTTCTTTCATTTTTTGAAGAATAAATGCTGATATTTGAGAAGGTGAATATTTTTTATCTTTAGCTTCAATCCATGCATCACCTTTTTCAGAATTTACAATTTTAAATGGAGCTGCTGTTATATCTTTTTTTACAGTGGGGTCTTCAAAATTTCTTCCAATTAATCTTTTTACAGCAAAAATTGTATTTTCTGGATTTGTTACGGCTTGTCTTTTAGCTGGTTGACCAACTAACTTTTCACCATCATCTGTAAAAGCTACAACTGAAGGAGTTGTTCTTGCTCCTTCTGCATTCTCTAAAACTTTAGGTTGGCTACCCTCCATGATTGATACACAAGAGTTTGTAGTTCCAAGATCTATTCCAATAATTTTGCTCATAATTTAAATTCTCTCTTTCATATATGTGTTAATTTTAATTCTACAAGTTGAACAAATATTATTATTTGTCTAAATTTTCCTTATTTTCCCTATTTTCCTCATCTTTTTGATCTTTTTTTTTTGAGACACCTACCAATGAAGGTCTAAGTAGCCTCTCCTTAATCATGAAACCTTTTTGAACCTCTTGAACTATTGTTCCTGGTTCTTTTTCATCATCCTCTATCTCCATCATCGCTTGATGTAAATTTGGATCTAATTTTTTGTTAAGACAATTAATTGGTTTGATATCATTTTTGGTAAAGATGGAAATCAAGTCTTTGTTAATTATTTCTAAGTGTTCTAGGGTTTTTTTTAGAGCCTCAGTTCCTTTGAGAACCTCATCACTTTCTAAAATTAATTTTGATCTTTCTAAATTATCAATTAAATTTAGAGCTTCTTTGGCAAAAGTAAAACCACCATAATCAAATGCATCATCTTTTTCTTTTTCAAACCTTCGTCTCTGATTTTCCATTTCAGCAAAAGTTCTTGCAAGCTTATCTTCTAATTCTTTTACTTTTTCTTCAGGAGTAGTCTCTGCTCTCGTTTCTTCTTTGTTAATATTAGTTTGATTCTCTTTTGATAGCTTTTCAGTGTTGCTATTGTCCTCAGTAGACTGTTTTGTATTATCGTCTTGATTAAGGTTTTCCTCTTTTTCCATGTCAGCATATATGGTAAGAAATTTAAAAATTGCTAGGTATTAATGACAAAAATCTTAAAATTACTAATAGGGACCAATAATAAGGGTAAATTAAAGGAAATAAGAGATTTATTGCCCAAATATATAAAAATTTACTCAACTGCTGATTATAATCTTAAAAGTCCAAGAGAAGATGGTCTGACTTTTGAGGAAAACTCTCTCATTAAATCAAAATACTTTTCGAAAAAAACGAAATTAATATGTTTGGCTGATGACTCTGGGCTAGAAATAGATATCTTAAACAAGGATCCGGGAATTTACTCTGCAAGGTGGGGTGGAAAAAATGGAGATTTCAAAAAAGCTATAAAGAGAGTTTATAAAGAACTTTCTAAAAAAGACAAAAACTGGCAAAAGAAAAAAATTAAAGCAAGATTTGTTTGTGCTTTATCAATTTGTTTTTTAGATAAAAAAATTGTTTCTGTTCAAGGAAAAGTAGAAGGCTTCATTTCAAATGAACCAAGAGGTAAAAATGGTTTTGGCTATGATCCTATTTTTATACCAAAAAATAAAAAAAAAACTTTTGGGGAAATGCGTTTGTTACAGAAGTATAAAATAGATCATCGATCTGTTGCGTTTAAGAAAATTAAAAGATTTCTATAAGTTTTTTATTTTCTATTTTATAAAAATTTAACCGATGATTAATTTTGTTGTTTTTAATATCAAAAATACCAATTTTACCTTTGAATGAATTTTTCTTTTTGAAAAGTTTGTTTAAATTAGCGAGATTTGTTTTTAAAGATAAGTAGTAGACAAGACCAACAAGATCATAGCTTAATAGAGATAAATGAGATGGATATTCGTTAAATTCTTTAAAAAATTTTTCTTTATAATTATCAAAATTATTTTTATTTATTGATGGAAAATATATGGGCTGAATATTAGTCTCATTTAGTAGGCTTGAGTCAAACCATTGATTTAATGTTATAAAATACTTATTTTTAGGTGATACATCTGTGTAAAGAAGAGAAGTGCTTACACTTTTTAAACTTTCGTCAAAATCTGCAATTATTACTGCATCAAAATTTAATCCACCTAGTGAGTATCTTTTTTCTAATCTTTTGATTTTTTTTTCTTTATTTATGTCATTAGAGTTTTTAATTCTATATATTTCATCTTCTAAATTTTGTTTTCTAATTTTATAATTAGTAATTTTTTCAATTTGACTAGTTAATTTTGTTGGCTCTGTATTATAAACATAATCTTTAAAAATTTTAATTTTAGAATTTTTAATTCCTTTTTTTACTTCGAATTCATAGTCTTGCATTGGGGTTAGGAAAATAGTTCTTTCAATATTATTCATTTCTAAAAATTTTTTTATTGTATTAAGTTGTGAGGTGGAGTTAATACCTGCTGAAATTACATTTTTTGGAAGATCTAGAGTCTTATTGGTAAAAGATAAAAATGTAAGATCCTTCATTTCATCTAAATATGTTAGGCTTTCATAAAATATTGGACCTATGACAACCTTTACCCCCATTTCTTTTAGTTCAAATGCAGATTTAAGGGTTTGATTTGGTCTTGTAGCCGTGTCTTTTGGAATAATCTCTATTAAATCACTATCAATATCTTTTATAGCCAATGAAACAGCTTTAATAATTGATTGACCTAAATCTTTATTGTTACCAGTCATGGGTACCAAGAGACCAATTTTAATTTTTTCTGCAGCCACAACAGTATTAAAAAATGTCAAAATTAAATTTAGAAAGATAAAGAAAATAATTTTAGTAAGTTTACTCATTTTAATGATAGTATAATGCTTTTTAAGCTTAATTATGATCATAAAATCACAATCTCACATAAAAGATAATGAAAATGGTCTTTATATAGTATCAACCCCAATTGGAAATTTAAAGGATATTACTTTTAGAGCTATCGAAACATTAAAAAAATCTTCTTATATTCTTTGTGAAGATACAAGAGTTTCAAAAAATTTATTGGACAAATATGAAATAAAATCAAAATTAATTTCAAATCACAAATTTAATGAAACAAAAAACTTAAATAAAATTGTTGATCTTTTAAAATCAGGAGAAATAATTTCTTTAATTTCAGATGCTGGAACACCAAGTATTTCTGATCCTGGATCAATTTTAGTTAATGAATGTGTTAAAAATAATATTAAAATTATTCCTATTCCTGGAGCGTCAGCAGTTGCAACGGCACTATCAATAAGTGGTTTTTCAGAAAAATTTTTCTTTTATGGATTTTTACCTGATAAAAAACAAGCATTAATAAATGATTTAAAAAAATTTTCTAAGTTAGATGGATCATTTGTTTTTTTTATCTCCCCTAAAAAAATTAATAGAGTCATACCTGAATTAAAAAATAATTTTAGTGGTAGAAAAATAGTTTTTTGTAGAGAAATTTCAAAAATATACGAAGAATACATAAGAAAAGATATTGATGACTTGGAACTATTTAAAAAAGTGCCAAAAGGCGAGCTTACAGTAGTAATTTCTGAGAAAAAAAATGTTAAAAATTCTTCACAAGAGTTAAGTGAATCAGATAAGATTCTTATAAATAAAATGATTAAAAAATTAAGTGTAAAAGAAATAACAGATTTAATTAGTCAAAATAAAATTATTTCCAAAAAAAAAATTTATAATTATTGTTTAAAATTAAAAAATGAAATCTAAATTTATATTAGTTGTTTTGGTAGGGATTATTTTATCTGGTTGTATAGGTGTTTCCTCAACAGGTATTTTTGGAACAGGAGTTTCAGTTGCTCTTGATCCACGAACAGTGGGTACTCAAATAGATGATTCAATAATGCAAAAAAATTTAACGGCAAAAATGATAATTAGAGATAAGAAACATCTTATATCTGTAAAAACTAAAGTGCTAGATGGTAGAATTTTTTTAACTGGTAAAGTTGATAATCCTGAAGAAAAATTACAATTAACAAAATTATCATGGGAAATAAAAGGTGTGCGATCAGTTCGTAATGATATTAAAATTAAGGAAGAATTTAATTTTAAAAGATCAGCAAAAGATATTTTAATAACATCACAACTTAGAACAGCCTTAATTTTTAACAAAAATATTAAGGCAACCAATTATCAAATTGATACTTATAAGAAAAAAATCTATGTTTATGGAATTGCTCTTACATCTGAAGAAAAAGATTTAGTTATAAGTGAGGCTACAGAAATACTTGATGTTGAAAATGTAATAGCAAGTATTTTGCTAGTTGAAGATTTAAGAATTCAAAAAGAGTAACTATTTTTTGTAATCAATAATATCTGCAGAATAAGCAGCTATGGAAGCTAGATTAATTAGCTCTGATGTAGAAGATCTCAATGGAGCAATTTCTACAGGCAAACCTAGGCCAATTAGCAAAGGTCCTATTACTTTTGTATCTCCTAATGTTTTCATCATTTTATAGGATATCGCGGCGCTATGTTGTCCAGGCATTATTAAAATATTTGCTTTACCGACAATATTTGAGAAAGGATAAAGTTCTTCATACTCAGAATTTAGAGCTACGTCTGGCTGCATATCACCATCGAATTCAAAGTCTACTTTTTGTTCTTTTAAAATATCAACTGCTTTTCTTATATGTTTGGTTCGACTTGTAAGGGGTTGACCAAATGTAGAGTGAGATACAAATGCTACTTTAGGTTCAAAACCAAATAATCTAACTACCCTTGCGGTAGATATTGCTATTTCAGCCATTTGTTCTGAAGTTGGATATTCATGAACACTTGTATCACCAACAAAAATAGTTTTACCTTTATGAACCACCATATTTAATCCAAACATGATTTCACCATCTCTTACATCAACTACTTGTTTGATTTTTTCTAAAGAAGCTCCAAAACGTCTTGTGTTCCCAGTTACTGCACCATCAGCATCACCACAAGCAACCATACTAGTTGCCCAGACAACCCTATCATTTCTTATAAGTCTATCACAATCTCTTTCTAATAAACCTTGTTCTCTTTGTAGTTTTTGAAATAAATGTTTTACATATTTGTTTCTTTTTTTTTCATCTTTGGAATTTACAATCTCAATATCAAAATCTTCACTGTAGCCAATATTTTTAATTTGTTCTTTTATTTTATCCTCTTTGCCAATTAGAACAGGAATTCCTAATTTTGAATTTTTAAATGCAATTGCAGCTTTGAGAGTATTTTCATCCTCACCATCTGCAAACACGATTCTTTTTTGGTTTTTTTTAATATATGAGTTAATCCCTTGCATAATTGTAACAGTGGGGTCTAGTCTTTGTTTTAATTGATCTTTATATAAATCAAAGTTATCAATATTTTTTCTTGCAACACCAGTATCCATTGCAGCTTTTGCAACAGCAGCAGGAATAACACTTATTAATCTTGGGTCAAATGTAGATGGTATTATATATTCTTTACCATAATGAGGTCTTTCTCCGCCCATTGCAGCAACAACTTCATCTGGAACATCTTCTCTTGCAAGTTTAGCAATAGCTTTTGCTGCAGCAACTTTCATTTCTTCATTGATTGTCTTTGATCGCACATCTAAAGCTCCTCTAAAAATATAGGGAAAGCCTATTAAATTATTTACTTGATTAGGATAATCAGATCTTCCCGTTGCAACTATTGCATCATCTCTTACTTCATTAATTTCTTCGGGAGTGATTTCTGGGTCTGGATTAGCACAAGCAAAAATTATAGGATTTTTTGCCATTGTTTTAACTAATTCTTTTTTTAAAGCTCCTTTTGCAGATAAACCTAAGAAAACATCTGCACCATTAATAGCTTCTTCTAGAGTTCGAAGCTTTGTTTCGTTTGCATGTTTAGATTTCCATTGATCCATTCCTTCGGCTCTACCCTTGTAGATTACTCCTTTTCTATCAACCATAATTAAATTTTCGTTTGGAACACCTGAATTTTTAAATAGATCAGCACATGCCTGAGCAGATGCGCCAGCTCCATTAACCACTATTTTTATCTCTTTAATTGATTTACCGCTAATATCTAGTGCGTTTATTAGTGCAGCAGTTGTAATTATTGCTGTTCCATGTTGATCATCATGAAAAACTGGAATATCTAAAATTTCTTTTAATTTTTGTTCAATTATAAAGCAGTCTGGTGCTGCTATATCTTCTAAATTTATTCCACCAAAAGAAGGTGCAAAATTTTTAATTGAGTTAATTATTTCATCTGAGTCTGAACAATCTATTTCTAGATCGATCGAGTCTATATCTGCAAATCTTTTAAATAAAACTGCTTTACCTTCCATTACAGGTTTAGATGCAAGTGCCCCTAAATTACCCATACCAAGAATTGCAGTTCCATTACTTATTACAGCTACCAAATTACCTTTACTAGTATAATCGTAAGCTGCCTCTGGGTTTTCACTAATCATTCTTACTGGAGCCGCAACACCTGGAGAATATGCTAAAGCAAGGTCTCTTTTAGTTGTCATATTTTTTGATGATATAATCTCAATTTTTCCAGGCTTTTTATTTCTGTGAAAATCTAAAGCTTCTTTATCAGTGTAATGATCAATTTTTGTTTTTTTCATTTTTGATAATTAGTTATACAAATGAGGTAAAATTAAGACTAATATGATTTATGAACTTACTTAAGTCAACTGGTACATTTGGATTTTTTACCTTATTAAGCAGAATACTTGGGTACCTAAGAGACATTCTGATTGCTATTTTTCTTGGCACAGGTGTTTTGGCTGATGCTTTTTTTATTGCCTTCAGAATTCCAAATACATTTAGAAGATTATTTTCAGAAGGAACTTTTAACGCAGCTTTTGTACCAAGTTATGCATCCGAAATAGTTAAAGGAAAAAAACAATCAAATAAATTTGCTAATAACATTTTTAATCTTTTGTTTTTAGGTTTGTTATTTTTAGTACTTATTGTGCAAATCTTTATGCCTGCATTTGTATCAATTATTGCCCCTGGATTTGTTGAAAATGTTGAAAAAATGGAGTTAGCAATAAGTTTAACCAGAATAACATTTCCATTTTTATTTTTTGTTTGTTTAGCCTCATTTTTTTCTGCAATTTTAAACTCGCATAATAAGTTTGCAGCTGCATCAGCAGCTCCAATAATTTTAAATATAATTTTAATTGGAGTTTTATTATTCTCAAAGTTGTTAGGTGATAATCTTGTTTTTTATTTGTCTTATGGAGTTTCATTCGCAGGTTTTTTACAATTAGTTTTTTTATATAAATTTGTAAGAAAATTTTATTCTTTAAAATTAGATTTTAAAATTAAGACTAATAGCAAAATAAAAGTATTCTTTAAAAAACTATTACCAAGTATTTTTGCATCAGGTGTTACTCAAATTAATATTTTGGTTGGGACCATAATAGCATCTTTTCAAGCTAGTGCAGTTTCATATTTATATTATGCTGATAGAATATACCAAATAAACTTAGCAATAGCAGGAATAGCAATTGGTGTTGTGGTCTTGCCCCAGCTTTCAAAGCACATTCAAACTAAAAAGAAAAGTAAGATACATTTGATTCAAAATAAGGCTTTAGAATTAAGTTTATTTTTAACTCTTCCTGCATCTGCTGCATTACTAATTGCTTCTGAAGAAATTATTTCAGCTTTATTTGGTTATGGTTCGTTTGATCAAGTGTCTGTACTAAATTCTGGCAAGGCTCTTTATTACTTTGCCTTAGGTCTTCCTGCTTTTTCTTTAATTAAAGTTTTTTCCAGTTTCTTTTTCGCCAATCATGACACTAAAATACCATTTTATATTTCCTTATTTTCTGTATTAATAAATATTGTAATTAGTATTTCTTATTTTAATGAAATTGGATTTATCATAATTCCAATAGCAACAACAATTTCATCGTGGTTTAATGCTATATTGCTCTTTGCTTTTTTAAAAAATAGAGATCTTTTTTCTTTTAATAAAATATTTTTAGTTAGATTTGTAAAAATTATAGTAGCCTCTTTATTAATGGCAATATTCTTCAATTTTTTAATAACATATTTTAAATACGAATTAGCATTCAATCAAAACATAAAATCATTTTATTTAATCTTAAGTGTTATATTAAGTTTATTATTTTATTTATTTGTTTCATATTGGATCAAAGCTTTTAAAACGAGTGATATTAAATTAAAGTATTAGATATTATGAGTAAAAAAATTTTTTCAGGTGTTCAGCCCACAGGTAATCTTCATTTGGGAAATTACTTAGGAGCTATTAAAAATTTTGTAACGTTAAATAATGATAATGAAAATAAATGTATTTTTTGTGTTGTTGATTTGCATGCAATTACAATTAAGCAAAATCCTAAAGAATTAAGAAATAACATCAGAGAAACAGTTGCAACTTTTATTGCTAGTGGAATTGATCCAAAAAAAAGTATTATTTTTAATCAATCAAGTGTAGCAGCTCATGCTGAAGCAGCCTGGATTTTAAGCTGTGTTGCCCGTATGGGTTGGCTAAATAGAATGACACAATTTAAAGAAAAAGCTGGAAAAGACAAAGAAAAAGCAAGTGTTGGTTTATATTCTTATCCAGTTCTAATGGCAGCTGATATTTTGCTTTATGACGCAACCCACGTACCTGTAGGGGATGACCAGAAACAACATTTAGAATTGTGTAGAGATATTGCCCAAAAATTTAATAATGATTTTGAAGTAAATAATTTTCTACAAGTTCCAGAACCTTTAATTCAAAAAGAGTTTTCTAGAATAATGAGTCTTAAAGATGGATCAAAAAAAATGAGTAAATCAGAATTATCTGATTTAAGCAGAATCAATTTAACTGACAATAAAGATCAAATAATTAATAAAATAAAGAAGGCCAAAACGGATCCATTGCCAATGCCAAAAAGTTTAAAAGAGATTGATGAAAGAGTTGAAGCTAAAAATTTAATAGGTATTTATGCAAGCCTTACAAATTCTACTTTAGAAAAATCTATAGAAAATTTTGCAGGTAAAAATTTCTCAGAATTTAAAGAAAAATTATCACAAGTTTTAGTTGATAAAATTGAACCAATATCAGCAGAGATAAAAAAATTATTAGCAGATCAGAAATATTTAGACCAAATTCTTCTAGAAGGAGTTGAAAAAGCTAATTTAATAGCTTCAAAAAAAATTGATAGAATTAAGGAAATAGTGGGTTTTTAGTAAAAATTTATTATCAAGTTTTAATTCTTTAAATATTAACTATATATATCCACATGTTTGTTCAAACCGAAGTAACTCCAAATCCGAATTCTTTGAAATTTTTGCCTGGCAAAAAAGTTTCAAATAATGGGCCTTATGAAATTACAAAAAAAGATGGTATCCAAAATGACTTAGTAAGAAATATACTATCAGTTAATGGTGTTGAGGGAATTTTTTTAGGTGAAGATTTTATTTCAGTAAATAAGGCTGACACAATTAAATGGGATGACATAAAACATATTGTAATTTCATTAATTAATGACTTTTATTCTGATGGAAAAGAATTCGTTATAGATGAAAATACAAAAGAACTAAAAGTTGATTTCGATGAAATTGAACAAAAAATTATAAAGATTTTAGATCAGAAAATAAGGCCAGCAGTAGCTAGAGATGGTGGAGATATTAAATTTAAAGAATTTAAAGATGGGGTGGTAAAAGTTCAGCTGCAAGGAAGCTGTTCGGGGTGCCCAAGCTCTACAATGACTTTAAAACAAGGTGTTCAAAATCTTTTGTGCCATTATTTGCCAGAAGTTAAAGAGGTTGTGGCAATATAAATTATGAAAATAAAAGTAGTTAAAAAACCCGAAACTAAAATTATAAAAAAAATAAAAAAGAAAATTAAAAATAGCAATCAGTTAGAATTAATTTTTAAATACAATAAAAATAACAATATTAAAAAGCACAATAAAGATTTAAGTTTTAATTATAGTAATACTGTTAATTCAATATCTAGAATATTTTTAAGCAGTTTTGCACTAATCTCTTTTTTTTACATAATGCCATTGTTTATAAGTTTTGGTGAAAAAAATTTTTATACAAAAGAATTCAAAAATAATTCAAAAAAAATTTTAGCATACACACTTAATAAACAAAACGAAAATAAAGAAAATACTAAATCACAGAGTGAGGAAGATTTATTGTTTGATATTTTTAGTTTAAATGATTTAGAATCCGATACTGTGAGACTGAGCGCCTCAACTATCAAACAGTTATTTGAAGATACAGATTATAATCTAAAAGATGTTAGAAAAAAAAAACTAGTTAAACCTGTTGCCCTGACTCTGCTTCCTCAAGAAATTAAGATGATTGAAAATACCAAGAAAAGAAAAGAGTTTTTTATTCAAATCGTCTTACCATTAATTATTAAAGAAAATAATAATATAAGAATAGATAGAAA
>Ga0233427_10001208_pt1 | contig 28959 bp, 23 predicted proteins | sample SI_118_April2016_5_FD_179885 | JGI IMG/M metagenome (GOLD analysis project Ga0233427, IMG submission 179885) | Seawater microbial communities from Saanich Inlet, British Columbia, Canada - SI_118_April2016_100_MG | ecosystem: Environmental > Aquatic > Marine > Inlet | place: Canada: British...
GGTCGATCGTTCTGCGTTCTGTGCCATCTCGATTTGCCTCGATTACTAGAGTTTACGTGGGGTTTGCAGCGCTTGGACTGACCGATGTCGTATCAATGGCGGTAGCCCTGAGCAAAGGATAACTCCTTGCTCTCCGGGGCGGCCGATGGGTTCCTGATGCCGCGTTGGGTCTCGGCCGGTGCATTGACGGTTCGTCGCGCGATGGGTCCTGGAGCACTGCCTGAAGGTATCTCTTCCCGGCGGCGGGATTCTTGAGGAAAGTAAGCTGACACCGTCGCCCAACGAGAAACGGCGTCACCCCTGCTGCCGCCGCTTTCGCCGCCGTTTTCAAGGTTCCGCCCTGCCATTGTCAGCAGGGACCCACACAACTCCGCCCGGCTGCGGTTCCCCTTGCCTCACCGGCCTGTGCTGCCATGTCATGGACGGCAACAGCATCAAGGTGGAGACAATTGACATAGGGGGTTGTCGGCTTCGCGTCGCTGGCAAGTGACGCCATCTCATCGATGGCTGTGACCATGCCCAAGGCAGGCGCCAGGTCCGTCAGTTCGGCCAAACAGTGGGCGGGTGCGGCAGTGCCTACCAGATCGGTGAATGTCGTCTGCATGGTCCTTCTCCCTAATTGAACAGTTAGCCTAGTGTGTCGGTTTGTGAGTTTTCAACCTCGCGTACGGGATCCGCTACCGGTTTCCTATTCCCGCAACAGTCACCAACGCCGGGGATCGCTGGAGAAAAGTAAATTGTCACCGAAACCACGGGCCTCTGCCTGGCGTGGCTTGAGTCTGGGAGCTGCTGCGGTGGCAGCTCGCTTTTCTCGTTACAGTCTGGCCGGTTACATGCAAGGTGAGCCCCGACCGGTTTCCGTTACCCGGAACACTCACCAACCCGCGGGATCGATCGCCAGTATCAGGTCTTCGCCATTCTCGCGCATTTTCGCCTGATGGATCTGAAGGGTCCGGCGCACCGAGGGCCTTTCCAGCATCGCGCGCTGGTGGCGGGCGATGTTGGGGTAGGCGTCGATCGTGTCGGGGTAGATTTCGGGCCAGGTGCCCTGCATGCCGAGCAGGAAATCGAGGATGGAGAGCTTGTCGCCGAAGAACCAGGGGCCATCGGCGAGGGCGGCATCGAGGGTGTGGAAGACCTTGTCGAGCCGGACAAAGGCGGCCTGGCGCAGGCGTTCCTGTGTGGCCGCGTCCGCGGCATAGGATTCCGGGTGGAACTGCATCATCACGTCGGGCTGCAGGGTGGTCGCCAGGAAATGGAACCACTGCAGGAAATGCGGTCGGTCGGGATCGCCCGGCGGGATCAGCAGGGCGCCCTTGCCATAGGTCTCGGCGAGGTAGAGTGCCACGGCCCCGGTCTCGAAGATGACAAGGTCGCCGTCCTCGAGTGCGGGAACACGCGAATGCGGGCTGACCCGCAGGAGATCGGGATCGGGCGTTTCCTGAAAGATTTTGACCCAGCGGAGCTCGTGCGGCAACGCGAGTTCCTCAAGCAGGGCCTGCACGGTCAGCGCGTAAGTGTTGGTTCCGAGATAAAGGCGGATGGTCATGCGGGTTTCATCAGACTGATCGCCTCGGACATGGCGATGGTTTCGAGCTGGTATTTCCAGTCGCTGGCGTCTTCGTTTTCGAGCACGCTGTAGAAGACGACGACGGTTTCGGTCTCGGGATCGACCAGCAGGAACTGGCCGCCCCAGCCGCCATGGCCGATCCAGCGCCCGTTGGTGCGCATCTGGTTGCCGTAGCTCATGGCGCTGGCGGGTTCTGGATAATAGGGGCCGGTCTGGGCGCGGGTGGCTGCGATGAAGGCTTCGCTGCCGACCTCCTGGCCGTGGATGCCGCGCCCGCCACGGGTAAAGAGAAGGCCGTAGCGGGCGAGATCACGCGCGGTCATCGAGATGCCGCCGTTGAGGTTGGGTACGCCTTCGCGGTCACAGGACATGAAAAAGGTGTCGGCCAGGCCGGCGGCTTCGACGATCTCGATGAAGAAGTTGCGCAGGGGGCGTCCGCTCACGCGCTCGGCGATCCAGCCGATCACATCGGTGCTGGAGGATTTGTACTGCGGCTCGCCGCTGTGGTTGACGAGATCGTCGCTGGTGATGGTGCAGAGGAATTCGCGGTCGGTTTCGTCGGGCATGCCTTCGGGCGGCAGACGCCAGCCCATCGCACTTTCGTGGATCAGCGCGGCCGTCATCGGGTCTGAATAGTCCTCGTCGTAGGAGTTGACGATGTTCATGTCCATGACGTCCTGGATCGTCGCCCCGGCATAACCGCTGCCGATTTCGGGCAGGTGCTCCCTGACTTTGGTCGAGAGGTCGAGCTTGCCGTCGGCGACCAGCCTGCCGATCACCAGGTTCATCGCGGTCTTGGAAATCGACATCACGCTGTGGGGCCGGTCAGGGCCAAAATCGGGTGCGTATTTTTCGAACACCAGCGTGTCGCCGCGCAGCACCACCATGGCGGAAAAATAGGTCGTGCCGGTGAGCTGGCGCACCGCCGCTATGTCGCCGATCCGCCGATCGATCCGATACTGGAGCGACAGCACATCGCGGCTGCGCAGGTAGAGGCCGTAACGCGTGATCCGGTAGAGGTTATGGAAACCCCAGCGGCGCCGTTCGGCCGTGTTCCAGGCCTCGCGCAGATCGGGCCCGACGATCAGGTCGGGGTTGGGGTGGATCTCAGTGTCCGTCATGTTGTTCCCCGTTACGATTCAGAAGATTTGATCTCCACAGGCTCCGGCGCCTTGTCGATGCCTGTCCAGATTTGGATCATCTTGTAGAACAGGGCGAGCACGACCGGGCCGATGAACAGGCCCAGAAGACCTCCAGAAAGGGTGCCCCCGATCACGCCGATCAGGATCACGATCATGGGTGTTTCCAGGCCTCGCGCCATGAGGATCGGCTTGAGGATGTTGTCGCAGAACATCACCGGGAGCATGTAGGCGGTGAAGATCAGGGCCGTGGTCGTGGATTCCGCAGACCACATGTAGATGATTGCGGGAATCATCACGAGGGGCGGGGCCTGGACGATGCTGGCCAGGAACGTCACGGCGCTCACGAAGCCAGCTAGCGGGAAACCCGCAACGAAGTAGCCGATCGAGGCAAGGCCGCCCTGGATGATCGCGACACCAACGACGCCCCGGGCAACGTTGCGTATCGTAGCCGACGCCATCTTGACGTAATGGACGCCCTGCGAGGCGGAGATGCGCACGGCAATGCGTTCGCACAGGAAGCACAGCGAGGCGGCGTTGTACATGAACACAGCAGCGAACACGATCGAGAGCGCGAACTGGAGCACGCCGACGACCAGCCCTGTCGCGATTTTCAGAAACACCACGCTGAGGTGCTGGAGTTCGGGTGCAAACTTTTCGAGCATGGCGGCCAGATTGGTGCTCGCCGAATGCCAGGCGCCATAGACCTTGTCGCCGATCAGCGGCCAGTCCTTGACTGCCTCGTCGGGCGGCGGCAGCGAGACATTGCCATCGCGCAGATCGTTTGACAGATCGACGAGAGACCCGACGAGGGAATCACCGACGAGGTAGGTCGGAACCAGCAGTATCAGCAGGCCGATCAGGGAAAAAGCCAAGGCTGCCAGCGATGCGCGCCCGCCCAGCCAGCCCTGCATTTTGCGAAACACCGGATAAAGCGAAATAGCCAGAATGGCGGACCAGGCAAGAATCGTGAGGAACGGCATGACAAGTTGCATCGACAGATAGGCAAACAGGCCCACCGGTGCCAGTGTGACAAGGACATCGACGGATATGGAGCCAGCGGTCCGGTTCGTGCTGTCGTTCATGTTAAGGCGCCCTGATAACCTGTGAATTAGAGGGGCCGGAACTTAGTGCGTGCATGGCCTGCCAGCAAGCATTGCGCGCATTGTACCTCTCGATAAGACACTGTGTCGTCGGCCCGATGAGTGGCTGACCTGTTACGTGCCCGAGGGGAGTTCATTCCCGCCCCGTCGGCACGACCTCATAACCAGCCTCTTCGGGTTCGTCGTCAAGCATTTCGGCGGGGAAGCCGGGCGCGGTGATCGAGACGTCGCAGGCTTCTTCCAGGCGCTTGATGATGTCGTCGGACCAGGCGCGGGGGCCATAGCGTTCCTGACCGTCCTTGAAGATGTCGATCATCAGCGGGGAGATCTCCAGCGGCACGTTGTTGCGCTCGGCGATTTCCTCGAAGAGACCGATGTCCTTGAGCACAAGGTCCATGGTGAAGCTGATGTCGCGGCTGCCATTCAGGATCACCTGGCTTTCGGTCTCGTGGACGAAGGAATTGCCCGAGGAAATCCTGATCGCCTCATAGGTCGTGTTGAGGTCGATGCCGGCCATCTTCATGGTCGTGAGCGCTTCACACAGGGTGAGCAGGTTGGCGGTGGCGAGATAGTTGGTCATCACCTTCAGGACCGAGGCGCTGCCGATCGGGCCGGTGTGAAGGACGCGACGGCCGAGCGTGGTGAGCACGGGGAGCAGACGATCGAAGGTCGCGCGCTCGCAACCGGCAAAGATCGAGATGTTGCCGGTGGCCGCACGATGGCAGCCGCCCGAGACCGGGCATTCGATCGGTTCGGCGCCTGTCGCCTGGACCAGCGCTGCCAGACGTTTGATCTCGTTTTCATCGGTGGTGCTCATCTCTGCCCAGATCTTGCCTTGCGACAGACCCGCCAGAACACCGTCTTCGGCTTCCATCACCGCCGCGCTGGCGGCAGGTGAGGGCAGGCAGGTAATGATGAGCTCGCAGGTCTCGGCGATCTCCTTCGGGCTCTCGGCCCAGTGTGCGCCCTGTTCGAGGAAGTGCTGCGCGGTCGCCTTGTCGAGGTCACGCACGGTGAGGTCAAAGCCGTTGCGCAGGATGGAACCCGCAAGTTTGCCGCCGACATTGCCGAGGCCGATGAAACCGATTTTCATGGTCGTGTGATCCGTGATGAGGTGTTGTTCCTTGAAGGGAGAGAACCAGCAGAGCGCCGGGGAGACTGCGTCGGAACGGACGCGATCAGTTCTGTTCGCGACGTGAGGCGCCGGGCCAGAACGCCTGGATCAGAACCGCCGAAAGAATGACCCCGCCGCCGACCAGCGTGACCTTTGTCGGGACCTCGGCCAGAAACAGGAAGACCCATAGCGGTGAAAGAGCTGATTCGAGCAGGGAAAGCACGGTCAGTTCGCCCGCAGGAAGGTGCCTTGCACACAGGGTGAAAAGGCCGTTGCACATGGCGCTGATGAAAACCCCCTGCAGGGCGCAAAGGGCAAAGTCATGCAGGCTGATCTCGAAACTGTCGATGATCAGGAAGGCTGTGCCGGCGGCGACCATGCCGGCCATCGCAACGGTCGGCACCATGTCGACACCGCGCCCGAACCGTGCCGCGACGACATAGACTGCCGAGAGCAGGGCGCAGGCAAGGGCAAGCAGGTTGCCGTGCAGGCTGTCGAGCGCTAGCCCTTCGCCGACCATGACCAGAACACCGCACATGGCGATCAGCGTGGCGATGACGGTGCGCAGAGCCATGGTTTCACGCAGCAGAAGCCATGCCATGCCTCCGGCGAAGAAGGGCGTGGCCGCAATCATGAAGCTGATATTGGCGATGGTTGTATGTTCCATGGCCGAAATGAAGGCGACGCTGGCCAGTCCCAGACCGAATGCCCCGGCGATGCCGGCCTTGCCGGTCGAGACAAAGGCGCGGACCGCGAAGAACCTGTGGCGCCAGACGACAAAGCTGATCACAGCGAAGGTCAGGCAGGTGCCGCGATAGAAGATGATCTGAGGCGCGCTTGCAGCCTCGATGTGGCGGAAGACCAGCCCGCTCGTGCTCCAGCCAATGGCCAACATCAGGGCCAGAATGACCCAGGGCAGACGTGAATCTGATTGAAACCAGCGCAACACGACGACGGGAACTCCACCACCGCGGGGTCGCTCCGCCATTTCGGATCGTTCGCCCCTGTCGCCGGTTCAGGGCGACGTTGTTATCTTGATCCTTCTTTTTGCCCCGCGTCCAGCGCTTCGAACACAGCAAACCGTGATCGGGTGTTATCCTAGGTAGACCTCGGGTGCTTCGGCATAGGGATCGGTATTGACATCGATCACCACCGGTTGGCGCAAGCGCAGTGCTTCTTCGAAGGCAGGGCGAATGTCTTGCGCCTTCTCCACACGAATGCCATGGGCGCCCATCGAGCGTGCGATTCCGGCAAAGTCGGTATCGTTGAACTGCCAGACATCACCATGGCGACCTTCCAGTTTGCCGCCGCGCGCCTCGATCTCGTCACCGATGCCCTGGTTGAGCGAGCCGTTGTTGTTGACGACGCAGATCACCGGAGCGTTCCGGCGCACGGCCGTTTCCAGCTCGGTCGTGTGGTACCAGAAGCCGCCGTCGCCGGTGAACAGGACGACGGGCCGGTCGGGGCAGGCCAGTTGTGCGCCGATCGAAGCCGGGAGTCCCCAACCCAGGGAACCCGCCGCCCGGAGATAGGACTGACCGGCATGGTTGAGGTCGATGATGCCTGCCGTCCACATGCCCGAATGCCCGGTGTCGCACACCAGGATGGCGTTCTCGGGCAACCAGTCGGTCAACTCCTTGCAGATGCGTTCGGGCCGGATCGGGGCGGAGTTCGAGTTCATGTGCCCGGCCATCTCGGCCCGCCAGTCCGCGACAAAACCCAGTGTCCGTTCGCGCCATGGCCCGCGAAGGTCGGCACCGGTCGCATCGGCGCGTTCGAGCATGACCTCCAGTGTCGCCCGGGCGTCGCCCATCATCGAAACGGCATTGGTGTAATGACGCCCGAGTTCGGCGGCGTTGATGTCGAGCTGGATCACCGCTGTCCCCGGTGGCGGCAGATGCCAGTGGGCGGTGACCTGTGATCCGGTCTGGCTACCGATGAAAAACACAAGGTCGGTCTCAAGCAGCGCCTGATCGGCCGACTTGCGTGAATAGGTTCCCGGCACCCCAATATTGAGCGGGTGGTTGCCGGGGATCGTGTCCTTGGCGTTCATGGCCGTGGCAACCGGAATGCCCAAACGTTCGGCCAATGCGATCAGGACGTCCCCCGCGCCGGAGCTGCGCACGCCGCCACCGGCCACGATCACCGGCCGTTCGGCGGCGGCCAGCAGGGTTATCGCAGCGTCGATGGCATCAGAATCGGCAACCGGTCGGAAGGCGGGTATCTGGCCGAAGCGTTCTTCTATCAGGACGTCGAGGTCGCCTTCCTCGAATTCGACATCGGCGAAGTGGCCGGCGATCTCGACATAAGCTGGCCCCGGCGTGCCGGTTGTTGCGTCGCGAAAGGCCTGGCGCATGGCTTCGGGCAGGGCCTGCAATTCTGCGACATGGGCCTGCGTCTTGGTCACGGGCACGAACATCGCGCCGTCGTCGAGCTGCTGGTAGACGTGGCGGTTCTCGAAGCGCGGCAGGGCGCCGCCGGTCATGGCGATCAGGGGCGTGTTGGCGAGATAGGGGTCTTTCAGTGCAGCGGCCAGGTTTGCCGCGCCGATCTTCTGGGCAAAACACACACCCGGGCGGCCTGAGGCACGGGCATAACCATCGGCCATGTAAACGGCGGCCTTTTCACTATGGGCCAGGATGCGCGAGATCCGGTTCGATGTTTCCATTTCACGCAGCATCTGCATCAGAACCGCTGGAACCCAGAAGACATGGGTGACGCCGCTTCGCTCCAGGAAGTCGGCAAGAAAACGCGCACCTGTCATCTTGGCCATGATCGTTTCTCTCCGCTTGGTAATGGTCTCCGTTTTACGTTCAACCTCTACGCGGGTGATCTCTCCGTGATCGCCGACGAAAATCCGTTCGACCCCCTGGTGGCTCTGGCCGCCCAGCGTGATCGTGAATTCGAACTCCACGCCAGTCGTGTCGACATGACGCCAGTCGCGCGTTTCCCGATGGACATCGGGGAAGTCGGCAAAGAATTTCCGGTTCATGGCAAGGATGGTTTCGGCGCCGTCATGGGAACCCACGCCCGAAGAACGATAGGCGACATCCTTTGAGAGCATCGTGGCGATGCGTTCGACGTCATGATCGTTCGACGCATCGACATAAGCTTTAGCGATCGTCATGCGTTGAGCCTCATCCATCAGGCCGTCTCCCTGTTTTGTTGTGCAAGGGCAGCGCCAAGGCTTGCTGTTGCAGCCTCGATGCCGCCGCGCCCATGGTCAATGTCGAGCGCGACCAGGGCTGTTTCGAGAACGCCCAGTGTGCCCAGGATCATCGGTGCGTTGACATGGCCCATATGGGCGATGCGGATCGCCTTGCCGGTCAGCTCGGGCCCGATGCCGATGCCCAGAATCACGCCGCAGTGGTCCTTGCAGAACTCCAGAAGGCGGGCGGGATCGGCGCCGTTGATGCGCACGGTGGTGACCGAGTTGGAACGTTCGGCATCTTCGAGAATATTGAACTCCATCGTGCCGCCCTGACCCCAGCAGGCGACGGCGGCCCGGGTCGCGCCAGCCAGAAGGGCATGCCGATGGGTCGCGTTGTCGAGGCCTTCCTCGAGCAGCATGTCGAGCGATTCGCGCAAGCCGAACAGCATGTGCTCGGGCGCGGTGCCGCAGTATTTCATGTAGTGCTCGGGACCTTCGCGCATGGTCCAGTCCCAGTAGCGCGTGATCAGGGCGGCCGATTGATGACGTTGCCTTGCCTTGTCGTTGGCCGCCACAAAGCTCAGCCCCGGCGGGACCATCAATCCCTTCTGTGATCCTGCGATGGCGACATCGACGCCCCAGGCATCCATCTCGAAGGGCATGCAGGCCAGCGAGGCGATGGTGTCGACCATCAGCAGGGCGTCGTGACCGGCATGATCAATTGCACGGCGCAGCGCGGGGATGTCGTTGACGACACCCGATGCCGTGTCGATCTGGACCGTCAGAACGGCCTTGATCTCACCATGGCTGTCGGCACGCAGCCTGGCCTCCAGGGCTTCGGGATCGACCGCCCGGCGAGGCCGTGAAGGCAAGATTTCGGCGTCCAGCCCAAGCACGCCGGCCATTTCACCCCAGACCACCGCGAACAGGCCGCTTTCGAGCACGAGAACCTTGTCGCCACGGGAAAGGCAGTTGGTCAGCGAGGCCTCCCACGCACCATGGCCGTTGGCGGCGTATATGTAGGTCTCGCCCTGGGTACGGAAGATCTTTTTGAGATCGCCCAGACAAGTCATGGTCGTTTCCAGGAGTTCGCCGGCATAAATATCGACCGCGGGATGATGCATGGCCGACAGGACTCTGTCTGGAACGGTGGTCGGCCCGGGAATACTCAGGAACTCCCGGCCTTGGCGCACAGTCATGTGTAACAACTCCCTTACAAATCAATTGATGGCACGCAACGTGCTTTGCGTTAGTTCATCGACTGTTATTTCATCGGCGTAGCGGCACGTCCAATGTACCATCGTCAGACGAATGGTCTTGGCATGTCGCCGCTTGGTATGCTGGATATCTATTCATGACTCAAAGACCATGGGGACTCCAAGGGGCTCTTTTGACGTGAAGTTTGGTTTGCGCACAATTCTGACGGTCCTGTTCATGGCCGTCGCCACTGTTCCTGTCCTCGCTCTGGCGGCATGGGTCCAGGTGACGGCGCTTGAACGCGAAATGGAGGAAGTTTCTGAACGGCATCTTCTGATCGCCCAGAACCTGACCCTTGCTCTTGAACGGTATGCCGACGATGCCGGTGCGGTGCTTGAGCTGTTCGGCCGCATGAAATTGCACGATTCCATCAGCACCGATATTGGTGATCTCGGGCTGGAACTGGGGTTTGTCTTTTTCTGCACGCTCGACCTGAATGGCCCATCGAGCGACCACATCATCATGGATGACAGCAGAAGTGTGGCCCTGACTCCGGCGCAGTATGACCTGATGTGGACCCTGGCCGTTGACGACAATATTCACTTTTCGGGGGTTATGCCCGACCCTGATGGTGTCCCGACAATCTATGTTGTCCAGAGGATCTCCGACACACGCCTCGTGATGGGTGCACTCTCGACCGATTATATTGTCGAGCAACAGCAGGGCATTGCCTTTGGCGAACGCGGGCACGCTGCCATCGTCGACCAGTTCGGTCACGTCATTGCCCATCCCAAACCAGATTGGATCCTGGCTTCCAAGGATATCTCTGCGGTTTCGGCGGTACAGGCGATGATGCGGCGCGAGACCGGTGTGACCACCTTCTATTCGCCGGCGGCGTTGCTCGACATGGTTTCGGGCTACAGCTTCGTTCCCTTTACCGGCTGGGGCGTGATGGTGCCCCAACCCCTGGAGGAACTTGAAGCTGCTGCTCAGGAGGCCTGGACGGCCGCCTATGGCATTGCCGCCGCTGGTCTGGCGATCTCGGGTATCCTGAGCTGGGTTCTGGCCGGCCTTGTCATTCGGCCCCTGCGCAGGGTCGAGATGGCCGCTGAAGGCCTGGCGCGAGGTGAGCTCACCGCACGTGTTAATTCTTCCGGACGTGAGCCCAAGGAACTCGCCTCACTAGCGGTCTATTTCAACCAGATGGCCGATCAGATCGAAACAGACCGCCAGGAACTCGCGACCGCTTTGGCCGAGGCACGCGGCGCTGATCACGCCAAGAGCGAGTTCCTGGCCAATGTCAGCCACGAACTTCGAACGCCGTTGAATGCAATCATCGGGTTCTCTGATTTCATGAAGACGGAACCCTATGGCAGCGTCGGTGACAGCCGATACGGCGGTTACCTCGACGATATCCAGTCGGCCGGTCATCACCTGCACGATGTGATCAACGACATCCTTGATCTCAGCATGGCCCAGGCAGACGACCTGATGCTGCCGATGAAAGAGATGGATGTATCAGCTGTCGTGACTTCGGCCGTCCAGATGGTGGGGCAGCAAGCCGAACGTGACGGCATCACGCTCAGCAACGTCGTTCACATGAACGCGGGCACCATTCTGTCGAACGAACGACGCCTGCGCCAGATCATGCTGAACCTGCTTTCCAATGCCATCAAGTTCACACCCAATGGTGGCTCGGTGGCGGTGCAAACGTTGCGCGATGAAGAAACGGGCACGGTTGTGATCACTGTCACGGATTCCGGGATCGGCATGCGTGAGGAGGATCTTGCGACGGCCATGTCGCCTTTCGGCCAGATCGAATCCTCGCTCGCCCGGCGCTACCAGGGAACCGGGTTAGGGCTGCCGCTGGCCTGCAGCTTCGCTGAAAAACTGGGTGGATCGCTCGGAATAGAAAGCGCTTTGGGCGAAGGCACCAAGGCCACGATAACCCTGCCCCAGAAGCCGGTTCAGGGCTCTGAGCACACGGCCTGAGCAGGCGTTTCTTAACCCATCAAGCGAACAAACTGACGTTCTTCGATGCCACAGGCATAGGGTCCGGACACTCTGCACGTGAGTCGGTCACAACGATAAATGCTGGGGAGCCAGATCGTTATGACTACGGGCATGATTACGCGGATTGCGACTGTGGCGGTACTGAGCCTGGGGCTTCAGGCCTGCTATGTCGCGACCAACAACAACGGCTACGGCCAGACGGCAATAAACTTCGGCGATGATTCCAGCCAATGGGCCTACGACCGCGAGTGTGATGACCCGCGCTTTGCCGGTCCCGCCATGGCAACGGCCGGCTTGAGCCACAACAACAGCTACCGCGACGCGACCGATTGCCGCAATGCCTTCAGCGCCGGTCAGGTCTGGCTCGCATCCGGTCAGAACACAAACACCTATGCATCGAATTCAGGAAGTTATGGCGCGTCGATCAATTTCGGCGATGACGCCAGCGCCTGGTCCTATGACGGCGAATGTGACGATCCGCGTTTCTACGGCGGCGGCATGACCTCGACACCGCTACTGGCCGAGGATCGCTATCACGACGCGACCGATTGCCGACAGCAGTACAACGCCGGCCGCATCGCTCTGCGCTGAATGACAAACGGGGTGCCGGCCACGGCCGGCGACTAGGGAGAGTGACCAATGAATATCAAGCCAGTTCTGGGGCCTGTAGCCGTAGCCGCCATCTTGTTCGCCGGCGATGCCCTGGCCGGGACTTCGCAGGGTCTCAGCAATGTCAGCGTTGATGTCTCGACAGCATTGTTGAATGACGACAGCGCGGTGCGTGGCGGCGTGCGCAAACGCATCGATGACATCACGGTTCTGCCGCAGGAAGATGTGATCGACTTCGGCGATGACCTGAGCCAATGGGCTCTTGATGGCGAATGTGATGATCCACGCTTTGTCGGCGCCGGCATGACCTGGACGCCGATGCTCGACGAAGATGCGTTTCACGATGCCAGCGACTGCCGCGCCCAGTTTGACCGCGACATGATCGCTTTAGCGGTTGGCGAGCCGGTCGAGCTTCTGGGTGTACGGTTCGGTGATAACTCGAGCCAGTGGTCTTATGATGGCGAATGCGATGACCCGCGCTTTGAAGGCGCGGGCATGGTTCATGCCACGCCTCTTGATGAAGATCTCTATCGCGATGCCGGCGATTGCAGCGATCTCTACCTCGACAGCATGGTCGAACTGGTCGCCTTGGGCGCCATACCCGATGATGCGACTGTGGTCGAAGTGATGCTTTATGACGGCATCGACTTCGGAGATGACCACAGCGAATGGTCGCTCGACGGCGAATGTGATGATCCGCGTTTTGCCGGTCCCGGTATGACCGCCACCTTGTTGCTTGATGAAGATACTTATCACGACGCAACCGATTGCCGTGACGAGTATGCCGATGGCCGACTCTGGTTTGCCGATGACGAGGTCGATGTCGCTGTTACCGACGGCGGATCATCCTGGACCAGCAGCAACAACGCCGGGAGTTCCGGCAGCAAGAATGCCGATGCGACCTTCGGCGGCACCAGCCTTGGATTTGGCTATAACGACACCACTGCATCGTCTGGTTCATCGTCCAACACGACGACCAGTGTCGGCAGCTTCGATCTCGCGGGCATCGACTTTGGCGACGACCGCAGCCAGTGGTCCTATGATTACGAGTGTGATGATCCCCGCTTCACGGGCCCGGGCATGACCGCCACGACCCTGCTTCAACAGGATATGTATCACGATGCAACAGACTGCCATCGGGCCTACCTCGCCGGTGATATCTGGATGCGCTGATCTCGAAGACACATAGAATTCCTCCCCCAAACTTATCGGCGGTCATCTCATGGCCGCCGATTTTCTTTTCCGGGTCGTGACAAGTGACGGGATCGGGATTAGATGCGCTAGAGCGGGTCGTGTCGCATGGCGCTTCGATCCGGTCGGAATATGCCTTAGACGCACATGCAGGGAGGGTTGGACCATGGCCCAGAGTTGGGACGCCATTGTTATCGGAGCAGGTATTATCGGCGCGAGTGTCGCGCGTGAACTGGCTGCCAAGGGTTTCAAGGCTCTCTCGATCGACCGTCTGCCTGCTGCCAGCTATGGCTCCACGTCTAACTCCTGCGCCATCATCCGCCCGTACTATTCGACCGTGCACGGTTCGGCAGTCGCCTATGAAGGCCACTATTACTGGGCCGATTGGGAAAACTTCTGCGGCGTAACCGATGAACTCGGCATGGCGGGCTACAACAATTGCGGCTGCATGGTCATGAAGACCGAGCACAACGATTTCCTCGAAGGCATCCTCAAGGTCATGGACCAGATCGGTTGCCCCTATGAGGAGTTGACGCCGGCGCAGGTCAGGGAACGTGTTCCGCCGATCTCAACACATTCCTTCGATCATCCCAGGCGGACCGATGATCCCGCTTTTGGCGAACCCCGGGGCCGTGAAGTGCGCGGTGCCGTGTTGTTCCCCAAGGGCGGTTACATTTCCGATCCACAGCTTGCCGGGCACAATGTTCAGCGCGCTGCAGAAGCCAAGGGCGCGACCTTTCGGTTCAACACCGGGGTCACCGCGATCCGGCGTAACGGCGATCAGGTCACGGGTGTCACGCTGGACAACGGTGAAGAGTTCGACGCGCCAATTGTCGTCAATGTTGCGGGGCCGCATTCTTCCAAGATCACCGAGATGGCCGGGCTTACGGGAACAATGCGGATCACCACCCGTGCCCTGCGTCACGAGGTTGCCCATGTCCCGTCACCGGAAGGATATGACGCCGAGAAGGATGGTTATGTCTTTTCCGACAGCGAAATCGGCGCCTACACCCGTCCCGAAACCGGCAACCATCTTCTGATCGGCAGCGAAGACCCCGCTTGTGACGAAAAGGAATGGGTCGATCCCGACGATTACATGACCGAGTTCACCGGCATGTGGACCACCCTTGTGATGCGTCAGGCCCAGCGTTTCCCCGACATCAGAATTCCCAACACCGCCCGCGGTGCGGTCGATCTATACGACGTCACTGAGGACTGGGGACCGATCTATGACAAGTCGGACCTGAAAGGGTTCTATCTGGCGATCGGAACCAGCGGCAACCAGTTCAAGAATGCTCCGATTGCCGGTGAAATGATGGCTGACCTGATTGAAGCCTGCGAGAACGGCCGCGACCACGATGCCGATCCCGTGAGCTTCCGTCTGCGCCACATCGACCACGAGATCGATATGGCTTTCTTCTCGCGCAACCGCGAGATCAACGAGAACAGCAGTTTCTCGGTGCTGGGTTGAGGCCGGAGGGCGCGTCATGAAATCTCATGTGAAGGTGGCGGTGATCGGTGGCGGGGTCGTTGGCTGCAGCGTGCTCTATCATTTGACCAGGGGTGGCTGGTCCGACGTCTGTCTGATCGAACGTTCCGAGCTGACTTCGGGATCGACCTGGCACGCTGCGGGCGGGTTCCACACTCTCAATGCCGATCCCAACATGGCGGCACTGCAGGGCTACACCATCAGGCTCTATCGTGAGCTTGAGGAAATCACGGGCATGTCCTGTGGCCTCCACCATGTCGGTGGCCTGACGATTGCCGACACGCCCGAGCGTATGGACTTCCTCAAGGCCGAGCGGGCCAAGCATCGCCACATGGGTTTGTCGACGGAGTTTGTCGGGCCCGACGAGATCAGGGAAATCAGCCCGATCACCAATACCGATGGCATTCTGGGTGCGCTTTATGATCCGCTCGACGGCCATCTCGATCCCTCGGGCACGACCCATGCCTATGCCAAGGCCGCGCGTATGGCCGGTGCCGAGATCTATCTGCGCAACCGTGTTCTGGAGCTCAATCAGCGCCCGGACGATCACTGGGACGTGGTGACCGAGCAGGGCACGATCGTTGCCGAGCATGTCGTGAACGCGGCAGGTCTGTGGGCGCGTGAAGTTGGCATGATGGCCGGCGTCTACCTGCCGCTCCACCCGCTGGAGCATCAGTATCTCGTCACCGACGACATCCCCGAGGTCTATGAGCGCGACAAGGAATTGCCGCATGTAATGGATCCCACCGGCGAGAGCTACCTGCGCCAGGAAGGCAAGGGGCTTGTCATCGGCATGTACGAGCAGCAGTGCGAGCACTGGGGCGTCGACGGTACGCCCTGGGAGTTTGGCCACGAACTGCTGCCCAACAAGTTGGAGCGTGTTTCCGACAAGCTAGATATTGCCTTCAAGCGTTATCCCATCCTGGCCGAAGCCGGGATCAAGACGATCATCAATGGCCCCTTCACTTTCGCCGGGGACGGCAACCCGCTGGTCGGGCGCGTGCCGGGCCTCAAGGGTTTCTGGGCCTGCTGTGCGGTCATGGCCGGTTTTAGCCAGGGCGGTGGTGTCGGTCTGGCGCTCGCCGAATGGATGATCGAGGGCGAACCCAGCCAGGACATCTTCGCGATGGATGTCGCGCGTTTCGGCAGCTACATGACTCCAGCGCTGACGCGCGCCAAGACCCGCGAGAACTATCAGCGTCGCTTTGCGATCGGCTATCCCAATGAGGAGTTACCGGCCGGCCGGCCCTTCCACACGACACCGGCCTATCCGATCTGGAAAGAACAGCGGGCGGTGTTCGGCAGCATGTTCGGTATGGAACATGTCAACTACTACGCGCCCGAGCGTGCGCCGCTGTGGGAGACACCGAGCTTCCGGCGCTCGAATGCGTTCGGACCTGTGGGCGAGGAATGCCGCAACGTGCGAAACAATGTTGGCATCAACGAATGCCACAACTTCTCGAAATTCCTGATCGAGGGGCCCGAAGCCGAAGTCTGGCTCAACCGGATCATGGCCGCGCGCATGCCCGGGGAAGGCCGGCTCACGCTGGCACCGATGCTGAATCCGGCAGGCCGTCTGGTCGGTGATTTCACGGTCGCAAAGATCGGTCCGGAGAGCTTCCGGGTCAACGCGAGTTATGGGGCGCAGGACTATCATATGCGCCTGTTCCTCGACCTGTTGCCCGAAAGCGGTGTCACGGTTACCAACGTCTCGCGCGACCAGATCGGTTTCCAGCTTGCCGGACCCAACGCGCGCAAGGTTCTCGAGAAAGTCACGCGCGAGGACGTCTCGAACGAGGCGATGCCGTTCCGCGCAGTCCAGCGGATGAATGTCGGCCTGACCGATGCGCTGGTCTGTCGTGTCACCTATACCGGCGACCTGGGCTACGAGATGTATGTCGCGCCTCTCGAACAGGCCGCGCTCTATCACGCTCTGGCCGAGGCCGGTGAAGAATTCGGCATGCGGCCCTTCGGTATGCGCGCCATGATGAGCCTGCGCCTGGAGAAGTCGTTCGGCTCGTGGCTGCGCGAATACAAGCCCGATTACACGGCGGCCGAAACCGGCCTGGATCGTTTCATCAGCTTCAAGAAAAACGATTTCATCGGGCGCGATGCTGCCCTGAAGGAGAAGGAAGAGGGCGTCAAACGCAAGCTCGTCACCTTTGTTGTCGATGCCGATGATGCCGATGTTGTTGCCGACGAGCCGATCTGGAAGGACGGCGCGGTGATCGGTTTCGTCACCTCGGGCGGCTATGCGCATTTTGCCGAAAAGTCCGTCGCGATCGGCTTCGTACCCACGGAAATGATCGCCGAGGGTGCCGAGTTCGAGATCGAAATTCTCGGCGACATGAGAAAGGCGACGGTGATCACCGAACCTCTATTCGACCCTCAGGGCTCGCGGATGCACATGTAAGTGGTCGTTGTTCTGGCAGGAGTTGTTTGATCATGAACCATCCAGACCCACCTCGACATCTTGATGGCGGCTCTTTTGCCGAGAGAGCCGAGGATTCCTGTACGCTACCGGCTTCCTGGTACTACGAACCTGAAATCTGGCGACGCGAGCACAAGGCGATCTTCTATCGATCATGGTGGTATCTGGGGCACGTCAGTGACGTTCCCGACCGGGGCGACTTCATCACCGGCGAGGTTGCCGATCAGGGCATCGTGATCATGCGCGGTCAGGACGATGCCCTTCGGGCCTTTCACAATGTCTGCAGCCACCGCGCCCATCCGTTGCTGCAAGGTTCCGGCAATGCCAGGCTCATCACCTGTCCGTATCATCAATGGTGTTACGGGACGGACGGACGCTTCCGCCAGGCACGTGGCAGGGAAACGCTCGAAGGCTGGATTCCCAAGAACGCGGATCTCAAGGAGGTCCGGCTGGAAAGTTATGGCGGCTTCCTTTTTGTGAATCTGGATGCCGAGGCGACTCCTCTGATTGAGCAGGCGTCGAAGTTTCTGGCCGACATGAAGGAAGCCTGCCCGGGTTTCGACGATCTGGTTCGTGCCGAACGCTGGGAGATCGACATCGCCGCCAACTGGAAGACGGTGATCGACAACAACCACGAATGTTATCACTGCGACGCCAACTACAAGACCCTGATGGATCTGGTGGAATACGAGGGCAAGGCGGTCTGGTCGGATGACGGCATCACCTTCAGCCACAAGGTCGAGAAGAGAAAACTCGACAACAGTGCTTATGCCATGAGGCCGCAGGAGGTCGAGCAGGACGCGCTGTTCGGCTACATCTGGCCGATCCATATTCCGCTGATGTTTCCCGGCAGTTCCAGCCTTGCCATGTTCCAGGTGCTTCCAACCGGCCCCGAAACGGCGCGCGAACGCTGGGATTTCTACTTCACGTCACGCGTGCCCAGCGACCAGGAGCGCCGTTTCGTCGACTACATCAAGAACGTGCTGGTAAACGAGGATGTCGGTCTTTGCGAAGGCGTACAGAAAGGTCTGCATTCGCTGGGTTACCAACAGGGCCGCTTCGTCATAGACCGTGAGCATCCTGAATTCAGCGAACACCACGTCCATTTCTTTCAGAAGATGGTGCTGGACGGGTTAGGGCCGGGTTGATCCGTTATTCTCAGCCCGTTTTCTGGAAAACCCAGGCCATGTAGAGGCTGTCAGGCTCGTCGCGGAAGGCGAAGAAGGGCCCGTGGGTCTCGAGTGTTCGCCAAAGTCCGGCTTGCTCCAGCCGATCGACCTCCTGGGGAAAGTTGCCTTCCTCCATGCCGATGTGGCGCACGGTGATCACAAGATGGCCGCCGGGCTGCGTGATGCGGACAAGTTCCTCGAATGCCGAAGCCGGCGCATGATGCACGCCGAACGACCCTGCCGAGGCGACAGCCCTGAAGTGGCCATCGGGATAGTCCAGCCGGTTACCGAGGGCTTCACACTTGAGCTCGCCATATACCTTGCGGCTTTCGGCGACCCTCAGCATGCCTTCAGAGAGGTCGTTGGCGGCAAGGTTCCTGTATCCAGCCATGTCGAGCCACTCGCCCAGCTGTCCCGTGCCGGCGCCGGCATCCAGGATCGGACCGTCGCCCATGGCGACATGGCGTGCGACGAGCGCGGTCACGAAACCGGGCAACTTGTAGCCGCGTGCGGCCATGTCGGTGTCGTATTCGCGCGCCCAGGCGTCATAGCTCTCGCGCAGGTCGGCCGTTCCGCTGGGATTGTAGATTCGCTCGAGTGCTTCTTCGCGGCTGATCGTCACGCAAGTTCTCCAAGTGCCTTCAAGATACGCTCATGAAAGACATGAAGGCCGGATTCGGAAAACCATGAACCTGCACGGTCGGCGACATAGCGCCCCTGGTCATAGCCATCGCTGGCCAGGCCACGCTGCACGCTCTCGACCAGGGCGATGTCTTCCTGATTGAAGATTTCGGCAAAAAGTTTGAGCAGGGCGTCGACGTTTTCAGGATGCACGGGATCGGGTTCGCCATAGATGTCGACGCGTTCATGGCAGCGCCCGACGCCGTCAGGGTCCATACGCAGCGCGATCAGGTTGCGGCTACCGGGAAGGCTGAGCATGCAGAGGTTCGGCCAAACAACCCAACCCAGATAGGGCTCGTTTTCGCCCAGTTCCATCGCCTCGTAGGCCGGATGGCCGGAGTTCTGAAAGTGGCTGAACAGCTTGTCGTGATGGCCGGGTTTGCCCCCGGAGGTGTCATAAAGCGTCGAGAGTTGAGGGTGGGCGATCGGGATATGATAGCCCTCGGAGAAATTGTCGACCACGACCTTCCAGTCAGCCGCGATGTCGTATTCCAGGCTGGCGACACGCTTGAAGTTTTCGATGCCCTTGAGATGCCAGTTGATCGTCTCGTCGAAGCTGCCATAGCCATCTTCGAAGGGTTTGGCATCAGGATCGAGATTGAGGAAGACCAGGCCGCCGGCAATCGCCAGATTCACCTGGCGCAAGGGGAAGTCCTTGCGGTCGAAATCTGGCACGTCATCGGTCATGCGTGCGGCTTTCAGGGTGCCGTCGAAGTCGTAGAACCAGGCATGATAGGGACAGGTGATGCCGCGCTTGACCTGGCCGCGTCCCTTCAGCAGGACGTGGCCGCGATGCTGGCAGACATTGTAGAAAGCGCGGATTTCGTCATCACGGCCCCGGACCACGAGCACCGGCTGGTGTCCTATGGTTTCGGTCAGGTAGTCGCCGGGTTCGGCGAGGTCGCCGACATGGCCGACATTGATCCACGACCGCTTGAAGATCGACGCGATCTCGCGTTCCTGCACCTTACGGTCGGTATAGAACCGCGACGGCAGTGTGAAGGACGCCTTGGCGTCGCTGTTGAAGAGGCCGCGTTCACCGCGAACATCTGTGCCCATCCCGATATCCTTTCGCCAAGAGCGGGTCATGTTTACACGGGACCACTTTGTGGTTCCGAGTAAACCTGTGATCCCGCTCTGTTTCATAGAGCTAGAGCAACTTCACCTGTTTTGATTGTATCGCGCAGTGATTCGATCAAAACAGGATTTGCTCTAGAGGCCGCGACACTGTGCAGGATATTTTTGTCGCATGCATCAGGCACAGACCAGCCAAGCAGCGATCTTCCTTGCAATTGCGCGTTTCATGCAGCACATAGTCCCCAGCAGGTTTCTGCCTCCCCGTCGACATCGGGTGACTGGCCGAAAGCTGGATGCGGAACCTGGCGTTCCGCGCATGCTGATCAGACTCAAGGCCTGCTGGCTGTCGGCATTATCAGGTTCCATCAAACCGCGCGCAGGCCTGGCTAAGAAACGTCGTTGAGCCGTCGGCCGCGCGATTGTTTTGAGGAGTACTGTATGTCGAAAGAAGATCTGATCGAGGCCGAAGGCGTCGTCACAGAAGTTCTACCAGACGCCCATTTTCGCGTTGGGTTGGATAACGGCCATGAAGTCATGGCCTATACCTCCGGTCGTATGAGGAAAGCACGCATCCGTGTGCTGACTGGCGACCGGGTCACTGTGGAAATGACGCCATACGATCTGACCAAGGCACGCATCAACTTTCGTCACAAAGACGAAAGCTCGATGCCGCGCCCTGGTGGTGGCACGGGCAGACGACCTGCCCGTGGCCGTCGACGCTGAACCCCGCGACAGCGCGACCCTAATTTCACGTTTCATAATAGTTGTCGGCCGGACCGCGGGTCCGTGCGCCGGCTCTTTGAGGATTCCCGTTACATGCCTACGACATTTTCCGAACTCGGCCTGATTGCGCCGCTTTGCCGTGCGCTCACCGATGAGGGCTACACCCACCCCACCCCGATCCAGGACAAGGCCATTCCGGTCCTGCTCCAGGGCGGCGACCTGCTGGGCATTGCCCAGACCGGCACCGGCAAGACCGCTGCCTTTGCTCTGCCCATCCTGCAATGGCTCGACGAAGCCGAGGGCAGCGCATCCCAGCGCAGCGCATCGGTCCTGGTGCTGACGCCGACGCGCGAGCTGGCGATCCAGATTGCCGACAGCTTCAAGACCTATGGCCGGCACACCAAACTTTCCTGCGTCACGATTTTCGGTGGCGTGAACCAGAACCCGCAGGTCTCCAAGATGCGCCGTGGCTGCGACGTTCTTGTCGCAACGCCCGGCCGCCTGCTCGACCTGATGCAGCAGGGCCATGTTCGCCTGGGCGGGGTCGAGACCTTTGTTCTCGACGAGGCCGATCGCATGCTCGACATGGGCTTTATCCATGACGTCAAGAAGATCATCGCCAAGCTGCCCGCTGACCGCCAGAACGTCATGTTCTCGGCGACCATGCCGGGTGAAGTTGCCAAACTTGCCGGCTCGATCCTGAAGAAGCACCAGCGCGTTGAAGTCACACCGCCCGCGACTACGGTCGAACGTGTCGAACAGAAGATCCTGTTCGTCGACAAGGGTGACAAGCTGGAACTTCTCTACGATCTCCTGACCGAAAAAGACGTGACACGTGCGATCGTCTTTGCCCGCACCAAACACGGCGCAAACAAGATTTCAGACCAGCTCGGGAAGTTCGGCGTGACCTCTGATGCGATCCACGGCAACAAATCCCAGGCCGCCCGCCAGCGGGCCCTGAAAGATTTCCGGGACGGCAAGGTTCGCGCGCTGATCGCGACCGATATCGCAGCACGCGGCATCGACATCGACGACATCAGCCACATCATCAACTATGACCTGCCGAATGAGCCGGAAAGTTATGTCCATCGTATCGGGCGTACCGCTCGTGCCGGCGCCACCGGCAAGGCGCTGTCGTTCTGCTGCAGTGAGGAACTTGCCTATCTGCGCGACATCGAACGTGTCACGCGCAGCAAGATCGAGATCGACGGCGATCACAAGTTCCATGCCGAAGCGGTCGCCTTGCTGCACGAGAGCGGCAACATTCCCAAACCGCCCAAGCAGGGTCGTGGACAGCGCCCGTCGGGTCAGCGCCCGGGTGGCAAACGCCCCTCGCACAAGCCGCGCAGCAATGGCGGCCAGAAGCATCGCGGCAGGGGTGCACGGGCCCAGCAGCAGCACGCTTCCTGATCCCGAACCACCCCTAGATCGGATCGCGTATCGGTGGAACCACACATGGTTTCACCGATACGCGTGAACTTGCTCTAGAGGATCCCCGAGAGCCACCACCACAGTGGCGCGGTGATCATCGAGAGCGGGATGCCGATACCGATCATCAGGGCTACAAGATCGGGCTCCAGATCGCTATCGATCGCGATGATGCTGGCTCCGAGCATGGGCGGTATGGCCATTTCGAAGGCCGTGACCCGCCATAGCGGATCGTTCGCCACGCCTGCTGCAAGAAAAAGCAGCAGCATGGCAGCGGGCGCGATCATCAGGCGATAGCCCAACCCCGACAGCCAGCGGCGCGAGCCTGCCCAGAATGCGGTCCAGCCGGATCGCATAGCCCACAGCGGCAAGCGCGAGCGGTGTCAGGGTCGCGGCCAGGGTATCGAGCAGGCTTTCAATCCAGTCGGGGCGTTCCAGATGGTTGGTCGCCAGCGCGATCACGATCGCAATGAAGGGCGGGAAGGTGATGACCCGCTTTACGACATGGGCCCAGCTGAATGAATTCTCGCTGCAGGCCGTGGCAATCGCGATGCCCAGGATCGAGAGCGCGAGGTAGGAGCCGAAGAGGTCAATGAAAAAGACCACGCCGGTCCATTGCGCGCCGGCATAGGCTGTCACCATGGGCAGCCCGACAAAGCTCGTGTTGCCCCAGCCCGCGACGAGCAACAACGCCCCCAGCCGCTGGCGTGACCAGCCCAGCGCCCGCGAGAGCGGGATCAGCAGTGCCATGGCAAGAAAAACACCCAGCCAGGGCGTGACCGCGGCGAGCAACCAGTCCTTGTTGATGCTGACGTCGTGAATGGCGCTCAACGCCGCGGCGGGCAGGGCGACATGGATGACCCAGCCGCCCAGCGCTTTTGGCGCGGTATCGGGCAGGCGCCCGCTCAGGCGCAGCAAAACGCCGATCACCAGGCAGATGACAATCAGTTCGATTGCGACCATGGGCAGCCTTTCATGTCATGTCGCGGCCATGACGACCCAATGACGGCCCCATGACGGTCAATGACTCAGGCAGCCTTCATCTGGCGGGCATACCAATAGGCGAAATTGGCGACACTGGGTTCCAGTTCGGCAAAGCGTCCCTGTTGCGCGAAGGGTGAGGTCATACCGGCCTGCTGGCGTTCCAGCACGCCGCGATCTTCTTCGAGAGCGTCATCCATGCGCTCGTAGTAGTGGGCGGCCTTGGACTCGAAACCCGGCGCTGCGATGGTCTCTTCGGGGAAACAGACCGACATCGTCACATGGCACCGGTCCGTCGTGATCGGGCGGGCTTCGTAGACCCACATGGCATCGGTTCCCACGGCAAAGGTCATGGACGGGAACGCCCAGGTGTAGCGTGTGCCGTCACGGTTGCGGCCATCCAGCTTGGGCATGGCAGGCAGGCTGTGTTCCTGCTCGTCTTCCTTCAGGCCACCGGTGCCCTTGGTCAGCCCGAACTGGGTCGTGAAGGCGCCCTCTACGTCATCGGCGGCATCGGGTTCGCCATAGATCGTGCCGAAGGTTCCACCATGGACGTAAGGCAGGTGGTAATATTCGTTGAAGACCTCGAGGAAGAGCTTCCAGTTGCAGCCTACTTCCAGTTCGCGCCGTCGCATTGTCCTGAGAGACGCCAGCGGCCAGGGGCTGTGCATGGCCTTGAAATCGCCCAACCAGTCGTCCAGTGCCGGTGTCGTCTCATCAAGGCAGAGGAACGCAAACCCGGAGCGTGTTTCGACCCGGAAAGGGATCAGCCCGTTGGCTGTGGTGTCGAAGTCTGCAGAATGGCCCATGCGCGGAGCACCGCGCAGGGCGCCATCCAGGCCGTAGGTCCAGGCATGGAACGGGCAGGTGATGCGCGCGACGTTACCGCAGCCTTCAAGCAGTTTTGCACCGCGATGGCGGCAGGAATTGGCGAAGGCGCGCAGTTCGCCCTGTTTGTCACGCAAAACCATGACCGGCACGCCACCGATATCGATGGCTGTGAAGTCGCCGCCATCACGCCAGCGGTCGGCGCGCCCGATCCCGACCCAACCCTTGCGAAACAGGATGTCGTGTTCGGCCGCCAGGACATCGGCATCATGGTAGCTGGCCGGTGGAAGCGAGAGGGATGTGGTGAAATCCGGACCAACCCGGTTGAGACCGTCAGCAAAGGACTGGGAAAGAACAGCCATGGCACACCATAGGTTTGTTTCCCGGCCACCCTGCCGCAAATCGCCGTCCCGATGCAATTGCTACCTTGCGTGATCCCGGTGCATCGGCTTCATTGCGCTGAACTAACGATGCAGAGCGGATTCACGCCGTCCGGTGGCCCCGCGACGTGATTCAGCCCACAACGATTCGCCACAGCCGGGAGCAGAAGGCATGAAGATCACCGATGTCACGACCTTTGTGGTCGGCAATCCGCCACCGCATTTCGGCGGCAGATATTTCATCTTCGTCAAACTCACGACTGACAACGGCATTGTCGGTTATGGCGAGGTCTACACGGCGACCTTCTCGCCCCATATCGTGGCTGCGATGACCGAAGATACCGCCCAGCGCCATGTCATTGGGAGTGACCCGTTCCGGATCGAGAACATGTGGCGCAACATGTATGGCAGCGGCTTCACGCAGCGCCCGGAGTCCTCCCTGGTCGCGGTCATGTCAGGGCTCGAAATGGCCTGCTGGGACATTATCGGCAAGGCAGTCGACAAACCGGTCTATGAACTTCTGGGTGGCAAGGTCCACGAACGGCTCCGCAGCTACACCTATATTTACCCTGAAGAGGGTGACACGACGGATGTCTATGCCGATCCCGATCTCTCCGCGGAACGTGCGGCAAAGTATGTCGGACAGGGATTTACCGGCGTGAAGTTTGATCCCGCAGGGCCGTTCAGCGCGTTTGATCCGCGTCAGCCTTCGCAGGAACGTCTGGAACTTTCCGAGACCTTCGTGAGGAAAATTCGCGAGGCCGTCGGGACCAAGGCCGACCTGTTATTCGGGACGCACGGTCAATTCACGCCTTCGGGTGCGATCCGGCTTGCGCGCCGACTGGAGCCATACGATCCCCTCTGGTTCGAGGAGCCGACACCGCCGGAAATGCCCGAAGAGATGGCCAAGGTGGCACGAGCGACGACGATCCCGATCGCGACAGGTGAACGCCTGGCGACGAAGTACGAGTTTGCGCGGGTGCTTCAGGCCGGTGCCGCTTCGATCCTTCAGATGGCGCTGGGCCGGGTCGGTGGCCTGCTCGAGGGCAAGAAGATCGCAGGCATGGCCGAAGCGCATTATTGCCAGATCGCGCCGCACCTTTATTGCGGCCCGATCGAGGGCGCGGCCAATGTCCAGCTTGCCGCCTGTACTCCGAACTTCCTGATCCTGGAGAGCATCCAGCAATGGGGCGGATTCCACAGCGAAATCCTGAAGACGCCGATGCAGTGGGAAGAGGGTTTTGTCATCCCCTCGACCGCGCCGGGCCTGGGCGTGGAACTCAACGAGGACGTCGCGCTCGCCAATCCCTATACCTATACGGCGCTCCATCTCGAAATGCGCGACCATCCGGCAGACTTCTTGTGATGGCAGCGGCCGACATCGACGCGCTGGATCGTGACGACCCGCTTGCCGGCCTGCGCGACCGCTTTGTCCTGCCCGAGGGCCTGATTTATCTCGACGGCAATTCGCTGGGCCCCGCGCCGCGCGAGGTTGCGGGCGATCTCGCAGGGGTCGTCACGCAGGAGTGGTCAAACGACCTCATTGCAAGCTGGAACAAGGCGCACTGGTTCGAACTGCCGCAAACCCTGGGCACACGTCTTGCCCCCCTGATCGGGGCAGCCGGCGATGAGGTGCTGGTTTGCGACGGTGTTTCGGTCAATCTCTACAAGTGCCTGCATGCTGCTCTGGCTCTGCGCCCCGAGCGCCATGTTGTTGTCGCAGAGCAGGCCGGGTTCCCGACCGATCTCTATATTCTCGACGGTCTGGGCGCGCAGCGCACCGATCTTTCGTTGCGTCTTGAAGGACGTGACGGTGACCGTCTTGAGGACCTGATCGACGAACAGGTCGCCGTCGTGCTGGTCAACCATGTCGACTACAAAACAGCGGCTCTGCGTGACATGGCTGCCCTGACCGCAAGGGCGCATGAGGCCGGAGCCATTGTCGTCTGGGACCTGTGTCACAGCGCCGGTGTGATCCCCGTGGAACTTGACGCCTGCGAAGCTGATTTCGCTGTCGGATGCACCTACAAATATCTCAACGGCGGCCCCGGATCACCGGGGTTCATTTATGTCGCGCGGCGTCATCACGAACATCTTCGCCAGCCGCTGACCGGCTGGTGGGGCCATGCCGAACCCTTCGCCTTTGATTCCGATTATCGCCCGGCACCAGGCATCAAGGCCATGTTGACCGGGACACAGCCGATCCTGTCGATGCGTGCGCTGGTTGCCGCGCTGGCGGCCTGTGACCGCGTCGATATGGCGCAGGTGCGCGCCAAGAGCATGGCCCTGACCGATCTTTTCATCACGCTGGTTGATGAGCATTGCGATGGTCTGGGCCTTGAGCTGGCCAGCCCGCGCGATGCCGCGCTGCGCGGCAGCCATGTCTCGTTTGCCCATGAAGGCGGGTTTGCAGTCATGCAGGCTCTGATCGCGTGCGGTGTCGTCGGCGATTTTCGTGCGCCGGACCTGCTGCGCTTTGGACTTGCCCCGCTCTACATCCGCTACCGTGATGTTGCCGATGCGGTCGAGGCGCTGCGCGATATCCTGGTTTCGCAAAGCTGGCGCGATCCGGCCTTTTCCGGACGATCCGGCGTCACCTGACCCGGCGCAGACCCCACACCGCATGAAGCGCCAGAGCTGTGATGATCACAGCGCCGCCATAGAACGTCTGTGTTCCCGGATGTTCGTTGATCACCGCCCAGACCAGCAGGGGTGCGAGAACCGCTTCGAGCAGGAAAAACAGGCTGACTTCGGGCGCGGGCAGGTAACGCGCTCCGATAAACTGCAAGGCAAAGGCCAGCGGCAGCATGACGAGGCTCATGCCTGTTATGTTGATGGGGTCCGTGCCGTGAAGAGCGACGGGGGCCGAGACCAGGAGCGCAATCACGGCCGTGACGATGCCGCCGAAGGTAAGAGTCGGCACCATATCGGTTACGGCATAGCGGCGGATCAGGGTGAAGTTGAGTCCTGAAAACGCCGCGACGGCGAGGGCTGCGAGATCACCCTCCAGCGATCCACCGCCGAGGTCTCCGCCCACGATGATCAGCAGGCCGACGAGTGTTCCAGCGATCGCCAACACGGTTCGCCGCGCCAGGACTTCTTTCAGGATCAACCACGAAAAACCCGCTGCGAACATGCTGCCCGTGGAAATGATGAGCAGGGTGTTGGCTGCCGAAGTGTGCGTGATACCCCAGACAAAGATCACGGTGGTGACGCCGAACAGCCCGCCGATCCACAAGCCGGGAATGCCGGGCGCGAGCATGACTGCGAAGAAACGCCGGCGGTAAAACAGTGCGATGCCGATCAACAAACCGGTTGCCGACAACACCCCGCGCCAAAAGGTCAGGGTCCAGACATCGGTTTCAACCAGTCGTATCAGCAGGGCATCGGGTGTGATGACCAGCATGGCAAGTGTCGTGAACAGAAGGCCCTTGGCGTGGTCCGACACGCTTTTCCCCCGAACAAACTACGGCTGCCCTTATCAGCGTAACCGTGCCCGAAGGCAAAAGGGTATTGCCGGACGCAAAGAGAAAGGGGCCGGCGTTTGTGGCGCCAGCCCCCCTAGTCAGTCTTACCTAGTGTTTACAGGCCCGCGCGGACGTCCTGGTAAAGGGCCTCATAGGCCGCTTCGTATTCCGGCAGCATCGCCGGATTGAAGTAGGTGTTGGCCAGTGCGGCTGCCGGATCGCTGAAGCCCAGCTCGTCCAGGCGGTCCTGCGACAGCAAGTCATAGGACGCCAGGTTGGCGCTGCCGTAGCCATAGTTATCGATCAGCCAGGCACCTGATTCAGGCGAGACCCAAGCATCGATATAGCTGTAGACCTTGTCGAGATCGGTCGCGTCCTTGTGGATGATAAACCCGCTGCCCCAGGCAATGCTGCCTTCCTTGGGAACCATGTAACCCACCGGCACGCCTTCGGTCTGCAGGGTCACGTAAGACTGATTCCAGGCATAACCCGCCACGATCTCGCCATTCGCGATCGCCTGCTCAAGCTGCGTCACGTCGGTCCAGTAGAAGCGGGTGTTGTCGCGCTGCTCGATCAACATCGGCTCAACCGATTTGAGCTGTTCGGCATCCATCTGCCAGATGTTGTCGTAGCCTTTCACGAGGCCGGCGATCGCAACGGTGATGCCGGAATCGTCGTACCAGGCCAGGCGACCGGCATAACGATCATCATAAAGAATCGACCAGCTGTTTTCCTCAAGATAATCCGCATCGATCATGTCGGTGCGATAGATCAGCGAGGTATTGCCGTATTCGGCCGGCACGAAATACTGCACGCCGCCCTGAACCGCGCCTTCAAGATTGCGCATCCGCGGCGCCAGGCTGTCCCAGTTGCTGATGCGACTGGTATCAACCGGCTGGATCAGGCCGGCATCGTAGTAGCGCTGGAGCATGTAGCTGCCGGGATGAATGAAATCGAGATTGAACCCGTTGTTGATCTTCAGGAACATCTCGTCGTCGGTCGCGATGTAGTTGTACTCGGGCATCACGCCGTACTTGTCGAGATAGGGCCCCGCGAGTTCCGGCAGGTCGTAGCCGGCCCAGGTGGCGCCCATGATGTTCTCCTGGGCTCGCGCAGGACGGTTCATCGCCGAGGTGCCCACGACGCTGACGCCGACTGCGGCCATCGCCGCCATCAGTTCGCGCCGGTTCATTTGTGTACTTTCATAGCTTTTCTCCT
>Ga0233427_10001211_pt1 | contig 28873 bp, 18 predicted proteins | sample SI_118_April2016_5_FD_179885 | JGI IMG/M metagenome (GOLD analysis project Ga0233427, IMG submission 179885) | Seawater microbial communities from Saanich Inlet, British Columbia, Canada - SI_118_April2016_100_MG | ecosystem: Environmental > Aquatic > Marine > Inlet | place: Canada: British...
ACACCTCAACGCTGTCACTGACTACTCGGGCATCATTGGCCTGATCACCTGTGACGCCTTCGGCGACTGCGGATCCCAGAAGATCACAGTCATCGGCCACGCCGACTCCACCGACGTATCGGCATCCAACGCCAATGTCGTATACGAGTACGCCCCCGGCGGCTCCTCACTCGGCGAAGGCAACCTCGTCGCACCCGCACCCCCGTTGACGGCCACTTGGCGTGGCGTCACCGCCGACTCGATCCACATAGCGGCAACGACGATCGACTTTCAGTGGCTGGTGGACAACGGCTTCTCATCCGAGGGATGGGGTGACCAGACGCTCGTCTGGGAGACCCTGGTGGCCGACCTGAACGCCCGTGGCGGCATCAACGGCCGTCAGGTCGTCATGGATGCCGTCCGCCCCTTCAGCGCCATCCCGGGCTTAGGGATCAGCGCAGACGCGGTCTGCCTGGAGGTAGCCGGTGACTTCGAGACCTTTGCCGTACTTGGAGGCTTCCTGGGTCCGGCGGAGATATCCAATATCTGCATCGCTGGTCAGCAGAATACAATTCTGGTTGGTGGTCGGACTGACGAGGAACGGCTTTCACAGGTCCAGGCTCCCTGGATCGAAAGCTCCACCATGACCAGTCGACGGATGTCCGTCTACGCCTCACTGCTCGACCAGAACGGTCTGATTGAAGGACGGAAGTTCGTCATCATCGGAAATTCTGCTACCGAGGAGACCTACAACGTGGCCCGGGAATCGATGGCCGCCCTGGGGGCCGACGTGGTCCTGGAACTGCTCAGCGATCAGACCGGCGGCGACACCGAGGGCGAGGACGCCTGGTGGGACGTGATGGTGGAGAGGGTGCGTTCCGCTGGTGCTGACTCCATCCTCATGGCCGGTGGAGACCGTGCGGCACTCCGCAACCTGTTTTGGGCGGGAGTCGAGTTGGACACCTTCATCATGAACAGCGAGACGTTGTCGTCGATGAGTAGCAGCGTGACGCCGGAGATGGCTGTCGGGGCAATCACGCTGACCGGTTTGACCGAGCAGGAGCAGCTCGAAACCGTGGGCTCCCAGACGTTGTGCATCGAGCCGTTCGAGGCGGCGCATCCGGAGATCGTGGTCGGCATGCCGGATACGCACGAGGATGGCATCGAGAAGTGGTGGCGGTCGATCATGACCCACTGCTCGCAACTGCTGTTGTTCGAGATGGTCGCGTCGGCGGCTGGACCGGTGCTCACCCACGACACCTTCCGAGCGGCCATGGATTTGTTCCCACAGGCCTCCCTGCCGGTGTGTCCGTACGGTTCGCTGATTCCGGGCAAGGTGGACTTCTGCGACGCCTTCCGTCTGTCGACTTTCGAGGACGATGGTTCAGACAATGGGCTAATCGTGCCGATGACGGAGATCATGGACGGCACTCCCTAGGGGACTATCTGAGCGTGTGACGTTGGCCCCCGGCCTCCGGCTTCATGCTGGATCGGCCGGGGGTCCGTCGCGTACGGACCACGTCTGGCGTGCTGGTGATCTCGGAAGCGGTCGACAGGCTGCCCTTACGACCTGTGGCTGAACACCGGGAGGGGATCGGACATCCGGTAGGCGAACGGGGGATCCACGGCCACCGATCAACCCTCTGTTAAGATAACGGATATTATCATGCATTGAACAAGGATCCCTGGACGACCGTGGCCTACAGAGCGCTGCCCACAGCTGATGAGATGCCTCCCGTGTACCACGAGTGGCTGCACTGGCTACCGCTCTACGAGGACAAGCCGATACACACCGTGCGTGCCTACGGCCAGGGAGTCCGACGGGTGGTGTCCTACATGGACGTCGGACCGGGAGGCTTCGGGCCTGACAGCCTCGACCAGGCGGGACTCACGGACACAGTCAGGTCCATGCGATCCGATCCGGAGGTCTCCCGGGCCACGTTGAACCAGACCCTTGCGGCGCTCAAGTCATTCTTCGACTTCTGCATAGCGGACCGGCTCGTGAAGCAGGTACCGGACATCGCCAGGATCCGGAAGGTGGCACGCCTGGACGTCCCACAGGTCGATCCCGAGTACTACCGGCCCGACGAGATCCGGGAGCTCTACACAGAGGCATCCAGTCAAGATAACGGCCAGGGACGGGTGCGTTGGGCCAGCAGGGATCTGGCCATGTGTTCGTACCTTGCCGTCCTGGGCCTGAGGGCCGCAGAGTTGGCCACAGTCGACCGGGGCTGGTTGACCAGGGAACGCCTGCTACACGCGGACGACAGGGCCAACTGGATGCTCCACGTGGTCGGCAAGGGCCGTCGAATCCGTCGTCTTCCCCTCTCCGACGAGCTGGTGGAGGCCACACAGCGCTGGCAGGAGGAACGCACCGACAGGTTCGGCCCAAGTGACGCAGGGGACCCCATGTTCGTCACCAATGACGGAGACCGGTTCAACTACGGACGTCTCCGTTACTGGCTACGCCTCCTGAACCGGGAGGCGGGCCTGCGCGACCGGTCACTGCATTCCCTCCGCCACACGGCAGGCGTGCAGCTGGCCGCCGACGCCGTGCCGATGAACGTGATCCAGAGCCTTCTGGGTCATGCCACGATCAAGACCACCGGCATCTACACGGAGCTGGCCGGCGGAGAGCTCGTGGGAGTGCTGAACCGGTCGGGAGCCAACACGCTGCTGGGCGAGGCCCTCGAGGGGGCCGAAAGATGACATCCACCAGGGCACGGCTGCTTGTGGCCACTCCCGAACTGCAGGATCCCAACTTCCACCGGTCCGTCGTGCTGGTCCTGGAGCACAACGACGACGGGGCCCTTGGCGTGGTCCTGAACCGACCACGCCTGGTGGGAGGTGCCGAAGCGGTCCCCCAGTGGGCTGATCGTCTGGCCCATCCATCGATGCTCCACAGTGGCGGTCCGGTATCGGAGGACTCGGTCATAGGGCTGGCGCTCGGACCGGCTGGTGGAATCGACGGCCTCAGCCCCCTCGTGGCACAGCTCGGCGTGGTCGATCTGCATCGCAGCCCCGACGAACTCCCGGGAGTCGATCCGGTCAGGTTATTCGCCGGATATTCGGGCTGGTCAGCCGGCCAGCTCGACGCCGAGCTGGCGGCAGGGGGCTGGATCTTGGTCGATGCGCTCCCGGAGGATGCCCTGACGACCTCCCCGGAGGACCTCTGGCAGGTCGTCCTCGCCCGTCAGCCGGGTTTGCTCGGCCACCTTGCGTGCTACCCGGACGACCCGTCGGTGAACTGACAGGGACAATCAGGCACGGACCTCCACCGGAGTGCCCAGCGGCAGAAGAGCGAGTCGCTCCACGACGTCCTCGTGTACCCGTATGCATCCGAGCGATACCCGGGTACCCAGGACTGAAGGATCGTTGGTGCCGTGGATCGCCACGGCTGGATCGCCGCCTTCCACCTCGTCGAGCACCTCCGAGAAGCCGGAGGTGCCGAGGATCCAGGATCCGAAGAGGGTGTCGGGATCAGCCTGGGCCTGGATCTCGTTCAGGAAGTAGCGCCCGGGCGGAGTCGGCGTCTCGTCGGTTCCCAGAGCGATTGCACCTTCGGCTACCAGCACTCCGTCCTCCCATGCCCAGAGCCTCATCTCCGAGAGGTCAACCAGAATGCGCGCATCATGGGTTGAGAGCGTCACGTAGGAGCGATGCACCCATGCTGTGGTGCCATTGGGTCGCACCGGTATGTCCACAAGAAGCCAGTCGTCCTGCTGGTCCAGCACCAGAACCACCCTGTCGCCTTCGTAGGGGCCCGGATTTGACAGCGACCACCAGACCTCGGTGTCCACCGGAGAACGGTAAGTGTCCAACCACCCGCCGACCGCCCTGGCGACTGTGAAGGCATGCTCCGGTGGCGCTGCCGTGGACGCCACCGTTGAATCATCCGTCCCGGCAGGGGCCGTCGTTGAAGGATCAGCCACCGGGACGGTCGTGGCAGCGCCGTCCCCTCCGGTCGGTTCGTCTGTGCTGGTGGTGGATGGTGCAGCGGTGGTGGTGGCAGCGGTGGTGGTGGCGGCCGCAGCCGTACCGATGCGAACCATGCCGACCTGGTCCTTGGGTTCTGCGGGCTCGGGCGGGGTGCAGGCGGAACCGGCCAGCAGGAGGAGCAACAGCAGCGTCGCTGCTGGCCGGGTGCACGCCGTGCGAACCATTCAGGCCACCTGAGCGGGCCGCAACGCCACCTGGCCCGAAGGCGTCGGTGTCAACAGCGGTGGCCAGAAGGCGGGCAGAGGGGACGGGAGTTCTCCCCCGCGCTCAAGCAGGGCGACCAGGACGCTGGCCAGTGCCCTGGTGTCGTCGAGTGCCTGATGTGCATCGACCAGTGGAACCCCCAACGCCTCGGCCAGGCGACCGAGTTTCCCCGGGTAACCGAGTTGGCGGGCCATACGGAGAGTGTCGACGGCAACGAGGTCCAGAACCCCCAGACCGGCACGGTCCCATTCAGCACGAAGGAACCCGACGTCGAATCCGGCGTTGTGGGCCACCGGCACGCAACCGGAGAGTTCATGGGCCAGATCGCCGGCAATGGTGGCGAACGCCGGAGAGGTCTCCAGCCAGGTTCGCCGGATGCCATGTATGTCCGTTCTGCCCAGGTCGGCCACCCCGGCATTGACCAGCGTGCTCCACTCCCCCACCACGGTTCCGTCGTCCTGGACCCGGACGACGGCGACCTCTATGACCCGACCACCCTTCGGATCCAGAGCGGTCGTCTCGACATCGAAGCAGGCGAATATGGGCACATGCCGACGGTACTCGCCGGGTGCGACCGTCGGGATCCGGTGGTCATACGCTCCAGCGATGGAGCACACGCCGCTGGCGGCAATGGATGTCCTCGAACGCGAGCACCTCCAGAAGAGAACGCTTCGAACCCTCATGGGGGGCCTCATTCCCGCTGGGGCGGGCATGAGCGGCGCCTACAGCGCTGCAGCCATCCTCGGCGAGGAGCTTTCCGGCAGCGAGACCCTCGGAGGCCTCGCAGCGGCCGGGATGACCGCCGGCTCAGCGGTGGCCGCCATTCCGTTGGCCAGGTTGATGGCCGCCAGAGGCCGCCGTCCGGGTATAGCCGTCGGATACCTGCTCGGCATGGGAGGCGCCACGGCCTGCATGATGGCCGCCATCGGTGGCTGGTACCTGCTGCTCGTACCCGGGATGGCCGGCATAGGGATCGGTCAGGCAGCGAACCTGGCTGCCCGGTTCGCTGCTGCCGACATGGCACCCGAGGCTGGTCGGGCAATCGGAACGCTCGTATGGGCCTCCACCATCGGGTCCGTCCTCGGTCCGATGCTCGGCTTCGGTCCGGCCAAGTCGGTGGCGCGCTACGTAGGCCTGCCGGACCTGGCCGGCCCATACATCCTCTCGACCATCTTGTTCGGCGTCGCGGCCCTCGTGGTCCTGAGGTACCTGCGACCCGATCCGCTGGTGATGTCCGGCGGTGTCGGACAGGTCGCCGAGCGTCCGCTCCTGCGGTCCTTCATCCGTCCGCTGGCAACGACGCCCGGCGGACCACTTGCCGTGGGGTCCATGGTGGCCGGGCATGTCGTCATGGTGGGCATCATGACGATGACCCCACTGCACCTCCGGAGCGGTGGCCACGCCCTGGAGGTCGTCGGCTTCGTCATCTCACTGCACATCATCGGCATGTACGCCCTCTCACCGCTGGTGGGCGGGGCTGCGGACCGATTCGGCGCCCGGACTGTCATAGCCGCCGGAGGAGTCCTCCTGGCATCGGGTGCTGCCTTTGCGTCGGGCGCTGAGGCCAGCGACTCCCGAGGTGTCTTCCTGGGCCTCTTCCTCATCGGCTTGGGCTGGAGCTGCGGCCTCGTAGCCGGCTCTGCACTTCTGGTACAGACCTTTGACGGACCCAACCGTGTCGGGATACAGGGCCTGGCGGACCTCTGCATGACCGCCTCCGGGGGCTTCGCCGGCCTCGGTTCGGGCTTCATGGTTGCCGTCGTCGGCTACCAGAACCTTGCACTCATCGGTGTGGTGGTTGGCCTGGCCCCTACCGTCGTGGTCGCCGTAATGGCCATCTCCGGGCGCCGGGAGAGCCGATCCGAACCGGCCTGAGCGCACCCCGGCCCAGCCATGGCGTGGTGCGGCGTCCGACCTTCTCCACAGGTGGCCTGTCGACCTTCTTCCTCAACAACAACCGTGGTAGGCGTTCCCTCGCCGGCATAGGTCGCAACGCCGAGCAGGTCCGGGGCTGCGTGCCGACGGCACCGTTGCCTGATCCGTTGATTAGCGTCACTCCATGACCCTGATTCCCGAGACCCACCTGGACCTTTTCGACCTGCCCGCCATCTGGCACGTGGCCACCATCGGACCCTCGGGTGAGCCCCAGGTCTCCCCGGTGTGGGCCGACTTCGACGGCACCCTCATCCGGTTCCCCCACCTGGAGGGCAGGCAGAAGTGGCGCAACCTGTGTGCAGACGACCGTGTCGCCATGTCGGCCACCGACCCGTCCGACAACGAGCGTTACCTCGAGGTGCGGGGTCGCGTCGTCGCATTCGAACACGACGGGGCACTTGAGGTGCTGGACGCGCAGGCCCGCAAGTACCGGGGCGAGGAGTCCTTCCCCCGCGACGATGCCGAACCGCTGGACAAGCGGATCAGCGTCGTGGTCCAACCGTTGCACTGCACGACAATGGGGTGAGGAGAGTGGGTCCACTGGCCCACTACTCGGATTCCTCGTGTACGCCTACCGCTGATCGGAACCGGCAGTTCGGGCGAGAACCGCTTCGGCGCCGAGCCCCCGCCATCTCGGCCTAGAAGGCCTCCTGTCTAGAAGGCGAAGTAGATGAACGGGGCCACACCGTCGGGCCCCAGTGCATCGAACAACAGGATCGCCAGGGTGATGGCTGCAGCCTGTACGACCACCGGTAGGTGTCCGGCCCGGTCCCAGAGACCGTCGAGGCGGCCGGGGGTGACCACCTGGGTCACGAGACCCACGAGCAGTAGCAGGACGACAGCGGCGGACATGCCGGGAGCAGATGTCCACGATCCCCCAAGTGCTGCGAACACCCCCATGGCGCGTTCCACGTCCACCGAACGGAAGAACACCCAGGCGGCACATACCAGGTGGAACGTCACCAGAGAACGAAACAGGCGAGCCACCCTTCCCGGTGCAGTTGAGAGCCACCGCTGAGTGATCCAGCGTTCGATTACCAGCCCGACACCGTGGATCGCTCCCCAGAGGATGAACGTCCAACCGGCGCCGTGCCAGAGCCCGCCAAGGAGCATGGTGGCCAGCAGGTTGCGTGCCGTACGGGCCCTCCCCCGCCGGTTGCCACCGAGCCCGATGTACAGGTAGTCGCGCAACCAGGAGGAGAGGCTGATGTGCCAGCGCCGCCAGAAGTCGCTGAGGCTGAGCGCCCGGTAGGGCTGGTCGAAGTTCACCGGGAATCGGAATCCCAGGAGCAGGGCGATCCCGATGGCGATGTCGCTGTAGCCGCTGAAGTCAGCGTAGATCTGGAGTGCGTAGCCATACACGGCCAGAAGCGTCTCGAGGCCGGTGGATCCACCGGGATCTGCGAAGACACCGTCCACGAGGCTGGTCGCCAGGATGTCGGCGAGGACCATCTTTTTGAAGAGGCCACCCAGGATGAGTCGTATGGCGCGGGTTGTGTCGATCGGTGAGCGGTCGTTGGATGACAGCTGAAAGAGGAAGTCCCTGGCCCTCACGATCGGACCGGCCACCAACTGCGGGAAGAAGCCCACGAACAGGGCGAAGTCCAGAAGACTGTCCGTCGGCTCCAGGACGCGCCTGTGCACGTCGATTGAGTAGGACATCGTCTGGAACGTGTAGAAGCTGATTCCGACCGGGAGGATTATCCCCAGCGGCCCCGCGGACACCTCGAGACCGAGGTCGCCGAGCATTCCGACGAATGAATCAACGAAGAAGCCCGCGTACTTGAAGAACCCCAGCATCGAGAGGTTCGTGCCGAGGCTGATCCACAGGTAGAGGCGCCGGCGCCCGGGGTCCGAGGAGGAGTGGATGGCGCGACCCGCGAGGAAGTCCACAATCGTCGAGATCCAGATCAGTGACAGGAAGCGCCAGTCCCACCACCCGTAGAAGGCGTAGCTGGCCACCAGCATCGTCGCCTTCCATGCAGTCGGCCGGTGCAGTAGCACCGTGTGCACCGCTAGCACGAGGGTCATGAAGACAGCGAAGGTGATAGTGGGAAACAACATGGGCGCCGATGAGTCTGCCACCGGCGGCCCCCCGGCCCGGGCTGCAGCGGGTCGGCCGATACGATTTGGCCGCCATGTCCGATGACCGGCGCCGCCCGGCGAACCAACCCGTTCTACCCCCAGGGGACCTGAAGGAGCTGATCTCCACCTCGGGCATCGGGCGGGTCCACGTCCTGGCATGGAGGGACCTCGACGACACGGAGTCCGGCGGTTCCGAACTCCACGCCCATGAGGTGCTGAAGCGGTGGTCCGCAGCCGGCCTGGACGTCATGTTGCGCACCTCTGCGGTGCCGGGCCTACCTTCACGGGTGGTCCGCGACGGTTACCAGGTCGTCAGGAGCTCCGGCAGGTACAACGTCTTTCCCGTCAGTGTGATCGACGAGTTGTTCCACCGGCACGGCCGGCGAGACGCCCTCGTCGAGATCTGGAACGGAGTCCCCTTCCTCACCCCGATCTGGGGACGGGGTCCGCGCATGGTGATCCAGCATCACGACCACAGTGTCATGTGGCCTCTGGTCCTCTCGCCTGCCCCGGCCCGGCTGGGATCCCTGCTGGAGCGACGCCTGGCCCCGCCGTTCTACCGCTCGACACCGATCGTGACGCTCTCGTCCTCATCGGCCGATGGCCTGGTATCTGGGCTGGGCCATAGGCGCAGTCAGGTCCACGTCGTGGAGCCTGGAATCGACCGTCGCTACGAACCACTGGGCACCCCTGAGCAGCCCCCGCTGGTGCTCAGCGTCGGACGTCTCATGCCCTCAAAACGTGTCGACGTGCTCATCAGGGCATTCGCAGAAGCGCTCCGGTCCGTCCACGGGCTCCGCCTCGAGGTCATTGGCGAGGGCCCGGAGGAGGACTCGCTACGAAATCTCACTACCGAGTTGGACATCGCCCCGGCTGTGTCGTTTCGTGGTCGGATAACCGACGAGGCCCTCCTGGACGCGTACCGCCGGGCGACGGTCATTGCCAGCGCCTCTATCAGCGAGGGCTGGGGCATGACCATCACCGAGGCTGCTGCATGTGCAACACCTTCGGTGGTCAGCGACATCGCCGGACACAGGGACGCCGTTGTCCACGGTCAATCTGGCCTGCTGGCATCCGGACAGTCGGACCTGGCAGCAGGCCTGGTGGAGGTTGCCGGCAACGGGGACCGCCGGGCTGAACTCTCCGCCGGCGCCAGATCATTCGCTGAACGCTTCGATTGGGACCGAACCGCCACGGAGGCCTTCCGGGTGCTGGCCTCCACGGTGAAGCACCGATGAGCACACGGAGCGGGCTGCTCGGGCGCAACCGGGTTCAGATATTCATTTTGGCGGCAGTGGCTTACCTGCCCCTGCTGGCAAACGACGTGGGCCGAGTGGCCGCCGACACGAAGGCCTACCTGTACCTGGATCCGGGGCGTCTCCTAGCACGTGCCCCATACATGTGGCAGCCGGAGGTGGCGATGGGAACCGTCACCCATCAGAACATCGGCTACCTGTGGCCGATAGGCCCCTTCTTCTGGCTGGGAGAGACCGTTGGCCTGCCCGACTGGATCACGCAGCGACTCTGGATGGGGTCGGTGCTCCTGGTGGCCGGCCTGGGTATGCGTTGGTTCCTGCGAACCCTCGGCTGGCGGGGCGCCGCCATGCTCGTCTCCTCATTGGCGTACATGCTCAGCCCGTATCTCCTCAACTACATGGACCGCCATTCGGTGATCCTGCTTCCATGGGCCGGTCTGCCGTGGCTCATGGGACTCACCGTGAGGGCCCTTCGGACGCAGGGTTGGCGCCATGCTGCGATCTTCGGACTGGTCACCCTGACGGTCGGAGGCGTGAACGCCAGCTCGCTGCTACTCGTCGGCATCGGGCCCGTGGCGTGGCTGGCGTGGTGCGCCCTGGAGGGGTCCGCCCCCTGGCGGCGCGTCATCAGTACCGCTGCACGCATCGGGGTGGCGTTCGCGGCCACCGCCACATGGTGGATCGTCGGACTGGCCATTCAGTCCCGGCACGGCCTTCCGACCCTGCACCTGACCGAGAATTACAAGGTGGTGTCCGACGCCGCCACGGCGCCGGAGCTCTTCCGGGGGCTCGGCTACTGGTACTTCTACGGACAGGGCCGCCTCGGAGCATGGATCGAACCAGCCACCTCCTACACGCGTTGGGCCCTGCCACTCTCCTTCGCCCTGCCCCTCCTGGCGTTGCTGATCGCCGCAGTGGTCCGCTTCCGCCATCGCGGGCATGCCCTGATGCTGATCGTGCTCGGCCTGCTGGTCGGCATAGGAGCCCACCCCTACGACAGCCCGTCACCCCTGGGCCGGATCTTCCGTGAACTCACCCTGACGGATGCGGGCCTGGCTCTGCGAAGTACCCCCAGGGCGCTCCCGCTCTCCATCCTCGGCACCTCGATGCTCCTCGGAGCAGGTGTTGCCGCTCTCGCTCGCTGGCGTCCCCGCTGGGAACAGGCGGTAGCAGCGTTGCTGTGCGTCCTGGTGGTGGCGAACCTCTCGCCTCTATGGCAGGGGGAGATGCTTGGCAGCCTCGTCCAGCGACCCGAGGAGATCCCCGGCTACTGGCACGAGGCCGCCGCACATCTGGAAGCCAGCGGACCGGACACACGTGTCCTTGAGTTGCCCGGGTCCGACTTCGCCGCCTACCGGTGGGGAAACTCGGGCGACCCGGTACTGCCTGGACTCATGGACCGCCCCTACGCTGCACGGGAGCTCATACCACAGGGTTCGCCAGCCTCGGCAGCCCTGCTGGTGGCTCTGGACACAGAGCTCCAGGAAGGCAGGCTGGATTCGGATGGCCTGGCCCCACTGGCCCGCCTGATGGGTGTGGGCGATGTCGTCCTGAGGTCGGACCTGCAGTTTGAGCGTTTCCGCACGCCCCGCCCTGACGACCTCTGGGCTGAACTGCGTGACGCCTCCGGCTTCGGGCCGGCAGTCCCGTTCGGAACCCCTTCACCCAACGTGGCGGGCCCGGAAAGGCCGCTACTGGACCAGCACACCCTGTCGCGGCCGGTCGGTTCTCAGCATCCGGCACCCGCCATGGTCCTGCCGGTACTCGAAGCCCAGCCGATCCTGCGCCTTGCCGACCCAGCCCGGAGCATTGTCATCTCCGGAGATGCCGACGGCATCGTGGCCGCAGCCGGCGAGGGGCTTCTCGAGCCTGGCAGACCCGTCCTCTTCAGCGCATCGATCTCGCACGATCCGGGCCTCGTGGCGTCGTCGTCGGGTAGCGGTTCCCTACTGATCCTCACGGATACGAACCGGCTGCAGGGACGGCGTTGGGGAACCATCAGGGAGACCACCGGCTACACCGAGCGCCAGGACGAGGAGGCCCACGGCGTCGACCTCTCGGACCAGCGCCTCGACGTGCTGCCTGTACGACCGGGGACGCTCAGCGTGGCAAGCCAGACAGGCATACGCGTCGACGCCTCGGGCTACGGCAACCCGGTGACCTTCACACCCGGAGACAAGCCGTTCCACGCCGTCGACGGCCACCTGGACACGGCATGGAGCGTCGGAGCCTTCAACGACGTCGTCGGCGAACACCTCACCCTGACGCTCGACGAACCCTCGCCGGTCCAGAACCTGACCTTCGTGCAGGCCAGGTCGCAGGGACAGAACAGGTGGATCACCGACCTTCGGATCCACCTCGACGACCGCGTCATGGACGTGGTTCTGGATGCCACATCCCGAGCCGCACCCGGACAGGTAGTCGACCTTCCCGGAACCGACGTGCGGGTCCTGGTCCTGGAGATTCGAGGCACCGACGTCGGTCGGATGGACCACTACGCCGGCGTGACAGGCGTCGGGTTCGCCGAGGTGGTCGTTGCCGGCGTGGTCGCCGAAGAGACGATCCTGCTTCCCGACGACCTCACGAAGGTCCTCGGTAGCGACACCGGTGCCGACCTGGTCGTGCTCCTCACCAGGCAACGCTCGGATCCACGGGATCCCATTCGCCCAGAACCCGAACGATCTATCGACCGGACGTTTCACCTGCCATGGGCCCGCACCTTCGAATTGCGCGGAGAAGCCCGCTGGTCCGCACACGCAGACGACTCCCTCCTTGATATCGCCGACACGCCGACGGTCCGGGCCACGGCCTTCCTCGCAGGCGACCTGGTCTCGCGCGGCCGGGCCGCTTTCGATGATGACCCCACCACCGCCTGGCAGCCGCCCATCGGGCCACAGAACGGACAGGCGGTCACGATCACGCACACGGAGCCACGCACATTCTCGAACCTGGCGTTCACCTACCGCGCCGATGGACTGCACTCGGCGCCGAGTGTGATCACGGTCCTTGTAGACGGGGTGGCAGTCGGCCGATCCACCCTCCCGGGAGTGCTTCGGGTGCCCGGGGACCTCGTGGATATCGATCTCGACATCGCCGACACAACCGGACGTTCCCTGACGCTGCGCATCGACGAGGTTGTCGAGCGTCGAACCATGAACTGGTACTCCGGCCTTCCCGATGTCCTTCCAGTGGCCATCGTGGAGGTATCCGACGGATTCGACTTCCCGGAGCGACCCCGGTGGATCGATACCGGTTGTCGTGAGGACCTCGTCCGGGTGGACGGCCGACCTGTCTCCGTTCGCATCTCCGGGCCGACCGCCGATGGATTCTCAAGGAGGTCCCTGGCCCTGGCACCGTGTGGTCCCGCCCTGGAGTTGGCCGAAGGCGAGCACAGGATCGTGGCCGCTGCAGGTGCCGACATATTGCTCGACCTGGATCGTCTGGTCCTCACATCGGCTTCCCTCGAGGTAGCGGGCACCAGCACCGACACCCCGGTCCTGAGCGTCGAGAAGATGGACCGGACCGAGATCCTCCTCACCGTCGAGGGCGCCACAGGTCCCTACTGGCTGGTGCTGGGCCAGAGCCTCAGCGCCGGCTGGCACCTCCAGAATGACAATGGCCTGGAACATGGTCCGCCAAGGCTCGTGGACGGCTTCGCCAACGGTTGGATGGTGACACCGCCTGACGCCGGACGGACCTCCCTGCGCCTCGTCTGGGCACCACAGTCAACGGTCTGGCTCGGCCTGTGGGCTTCGTTCGTGGCGGCCCTGGCATGCCTTCTGGTTGCGGCCCGAGGTCGCAGCGACTCCGGACCACCGGCACCGGAGTCACCCGTGTTCGAGGATCCCCGCAGGAGGGAACGCGTTGTATCCGACGGCCGCGCCGTTGTCGTCGGCGCACTGGCCGCAGTCTTCTCGGCGGTGAACCTTCCGTCGTGGCACCTCGCTGCCGTAGTGGTCGGGCTCGCCACGGCGCTGGCCCTCCGCGGTTCGATCTACCGTCGGACCATGCCGCTCCTGGCCGCCGTGGCAATGGGGTCCGCCGCTGTACTTATCGCCATCGAGCAGATCCGCTTCCGCCATCCCCGGGATTTCGTCTGGCCGCTCTTCTTCGAGGGCTACCACGTACTGGGCGTCGTGGCCATCGTGTGCCTCGCCGCCGGCGCACTCCAGGCCCTGGTCGAGCACCGTTCCGCCTGAGGGCCCCGGTCAGCCCAACTCCGTGTTGGCTCCTGTCCACAACCAGGTCACCAGCGAGGCGCCCACGGCCACCAGCGGGACCCCGACCACCCCCACGAGGGCGAAACGGCGGCCAAGACGCCGTGCCGGCCAGATCAGGGCACGTGGTGAGCATGCGATGAAGACCAGCACTGCGATGGGCACCGAGTACCGGGCCATCTGAAATCCGATGTGGTCGTAGTCCGGCTGGTCCGTGAAGTAGACGAAACTGGCTGCGTACATGGCGATCACCAGGCCGGCCACTCCCAGGGCGATGATGGTGCGGCGCATTCCCGAGAGGCGTTCCATGTCGTCGCCGTCCAGGATCAGGAGCGACACGGCCAGAATGACCACGAAGGCCCATGGCACAACCGATGCCATGTCGGCCTCCCAGAATCCCAGCTGCCGAAACCATGCCTGCACGTAGACCCGGTACTCCGTGACCCAGGTGTCCGCGGTGGCCCACAGGAAGCCCGGAACGTCACCCGTGAGATGGTCCATCTGGAGGTCAGGGTTGTAGTCGATACTTCGGAGCATCGTGGTGGTGACGGGCTGGTAGTTGTCGCCTGAGTTGATCAGGGTCGCCGCTAGGCCGACCACGAGGCCTGCGCCGGCAACGCAGGCGGCTCGGATGCGACCGGCCGTGCGCTCGAGGAGAGCAGAAGCCACGAACAGGCCGAGTACAAGGAAATAGGGCGGCTTGGCCAACGCCAGCAAGCCGGTGGACACGATCAGTGCCGGGAGTGCAACGTCGCCTCCCCCTTCCACCCGGGTCCACATGGCCACCGCCAACAGCACTGCGGCGATGGCGAACCCATCCGGGGAGACCGATGCCGCAAGCGCCAGGTTCAGCGGGATCGTCGCCGCGATGGCAATCGACCAGCGGAAGGAGGCTGCTGTGCGCACGGCCCAGGAGGCCAGGAGCAGGTAGGCGGCCAGGGAGGCCAGACGGCCGGCCCAGAGCACAACGACACCGGGTGCACCGACCGCCACCGGCACCAGTGCCCCCAGTGTTGCAGGCAGGTAGCCGAGTGGGCTCGACGCTGTGGTCGGGCGGGTATCCACGAACACGGTGCTGCCATCGGGTCGGTGGCCGAGCAGGGCCCTGACGGAGATGGGCGTCCAGGGGGCGCGGCCCGCCTGATGGTCGAGGATGATCTCGTCGGTGGCCTCCCGGTAGGCCGACGGGATCACCGATCCGACTCCATCCGGCGTCCGGGCCGGTTCGAGGTTTCCCTGCGCCATGTCGACCACACGGGCGAAGTGGGTGAACTCGTCGTAGGCCGTCCACGCCGGCGACAGCAGGGCTATCAGAAGCCCCAGGGGCAACCCGACCATGATGAGAAGGCGCTGTGGCGTCACCGGTCAAGATTAGCGAGGGCTTCGCCTGAGTCGCCGCGTCCGACGGGGCACCTACCAGTCCTGCGGCCGGAGCCTGTACGGGAACCGGCGTCGGGTTATGTTCCCCGGATGGCTGGTCCCGACGTCCTGATGGTCCACGGTTTCGGGACCTCGCACGCTGCCACCTGGCTGGGCAACGGATGGGTGGACCTCCTCGCCGATGCGGGCAGGACGGTCATCGGGGTGGACCTCCTCGGCCACGGCGATGCTCCCAAGCCGTCGGACCCGGAGGCCTACCGCGACCTCGAGGACCACATCCTGGACAGGCTTCCGGACGAACCGGTCGACGCCATTGGCTTCTCCGCCGGGGCCATGGCCATCCTCTGGCTGGCAGCACACCATCCCGGAAGGTTCCGGCGCATCGTGGTCGCCGGCGTGGGCAGGAACCTCTTCGAGTCGGATCCGGAGCGCTCTGCCGCTGTTGTCGAGGCGGTACGCAGCGGAGAGGCTTCCAACCCTGAACTCCGCTACTTCGCCGACCTACCGGATGCCGCCGGCGCTGATCGCCAGGCACTCACGGCCTTTATGTCGCGCCCGGACCGTCGGGTCTTCTCGGAGGACCTGCTGGCCGGCGTGACGGTTCCGGTGCAGGTGGTCCTTGGCGACAGGGACTTTGCCGCTCCGGCTGACCGACTCGTCGAGGTGCTACCCGATGCCACCCATGTGACGCTGCGCGGCGTCGATCACTTCGCCACGCCTCGGGACTTCGGCTTCATCGATGCCGCCTTGGGCTTCATCGATGCGCAGCCCTTCTGAACCGGTCCAGGCCAGCCGTCGGATGGTCCCGCATCTCCTCGAGGAGTTTCAGGACCGTTCCATCCAGTGGACGTGCATCGTGGGGCGCCAGAAGACACAGATCGTGCAACCCGGCCAACCAGCGTTCCAGACCGACGTTGGCTCCCGGCCCGCAACCGAGGTTCGAACCGGTCTCCACGACCTCCACGTCCGCAGAGAGGCCTTCTCTCAGTTCTGCCAGCTGGTCGGGGTCTGAACCGTTGTCCACAACGGTGACCGTGAGCTCCGCCTGGGCCACGAAGCACTCCCCGGTCCGTCGACAGCAAGCTCCACGATTGCGGTGGACGATCACTAGGTGGGCAACCGGTGCCACCGCCGGACTCAGCGCAGCGGGACCGAGGTCGGTGTGACCGGAGAGGGAAGCTGTGTTCTCCCGCTGAGCAGTCGGTCCACCGCAGCGGCACACGACCGGCCCTCCGCAATCGCCCAGACAATGAGGGACTGGCCCCGACCCATGTCGCCACAGACGAATACGTCCTCAACCGTCGTGCGGAACTCCTCGTTGCGCTTCACGTTGCCGCGCTGGTCCAACTCCACGCCGAGGCCGTCGATCAGCTCGTTTCGCTCCGGACCGGTGAAACCCATGGCGAGGAATACGAGATCTGCGGGGAAGTCCTCGACCGAGTCTTCAACCGGGTCGAACGACATGCGTCCGTCCACGAACACCTGCTCCACCCTGTGGGTCCGAAGCGCCGTTACCTTCCCGCCTTCACCTGTGAACTCAGAGGTCTCGATGGCGAAGACCCGCTCGCCACCCTCCTCATGCGCCGACGAGACCCTGTACACCAACGGCCAGGTGGGCCAGGGATTACCTGATCCGCGATCCTCCGGAGGCCGGGGCATGATCTCGAACTGGTGCACAGAGCGCGCTCCCTGCCTGAGTGCGGTTCCGAGACAGTCGGCACCGGTGTCACCACCACCGATGATGATGACGTCGCAGCCTTCTGCATCGATGGGAGCCTTGAGGTCATCGCCCTCCTGGACCCGGTTCGAGCCCGGCAGGTAGTCCATTGCCTGGTGCACACCGGCAAGTTCGCGTCCTGGAATGGGAAGGTCACGTGTCTGGGTGGCTCCGCAGGCCAGGACGACGGCGTCGTAATCGGCCTGCAGCTGCTCCACCGAAAGGTCCACCCCCACTGTCGTGTTGGTTCGAAACTCCGTGCCCTCGGCCTCCATCTGAGCCAACCGCCGGTCCAGGTGGCGCTTTTCCATCTTGAACTCGGGAATCCCGTACCGCAGCAGGCCCCCGATCCGGTCGGTGCGCTCGAATACCACCACGCCGTGTCCAGCACGGGTGAGCTGCTGTGCCGCTGCCAGGCCTGCCGGTCCGGAGCCCACCACGGCTACACGCCGGCCAGTGTTCTCGGTCGGTACCAGAGGGGTGATCCAGCCTTCGGCCCATGCCCTGTCGACGATGCTCACCTCGACCTGCTTGATGGTCACCGGGGGCTCGTTGATGCCGAGCACACAGGACCCCTCACACGGTGCCGGACAGAGCCGGCCGGTGAATTCCGGGAAGTTGTTCGTGGCGTGGAGTCGATCGCTGGCCTCGCGCCAGTGATCACGGTAGATCAGGTCGTTCCAGTCGGGTATGAGGTTCCCCAGGGGGCAGCCCTCGTTGCAGAACGGTATGCCGCAGTCCATGCACCGGCCGGCCTGATGCCGGAGGGTCTCTTCCGGAAACGGCTCGTAGACCTCCCGCCAGTCGCGCAGACGGACCGGTACCGAACGCCGGTCCGGCAGTTGCCGGTCGTGCTTCAGGAATCCCCGTGCATCACCCATGTCGACTTCCTAGGTCCGGGAGGAGGCCATGACCGCCTCCACCTCGTCACGGCCGGAGTCCCGCGCCGCCGCTGCCGCCTCCATCACCCGCTTGTAGTCGGTCGGCATCACCTTGGCGAACCGCTCCGATTCGATCGACCAGTCGGCCAGCAACCTCTCGGCGACTGCTGAACCGGTCTCGACACGGTGAAGCTCCACTACGTCTCGCAGCCATTCGCGGTCGTCGTCGTCAAGAATCTCGACCAGGACCATCTCCGGGTTCACCCGGGTGGCGAAGGAGCCGTCCGGGTCGTGGACGAAGGCGATACCGCCGGACATGCCGGCTGCAAAGTTTCGACCGGTCGGGCCCAGGATCACGGCCCTGCCACCCGTCATGTACTCGCATCCGTGGTCTCCGATCCCCTCGACCACAGCGGTCGCTCCAGAATTGCGAACGCAGAATCGTTCACCCACCCGACCACGGAAGAACGCCTCGCCCGATGTCGCGCCGTACAGCAGGACGTTGCCGGCGATGATCTGCTCCTCGGCCACGAACGGTGAATCAACAGGGGGCCAGATCGCTATCCGACCGCCGGAAAGCCCCTTCCCGACGTAGTCGTTGGCGTCGCCGGAGAGCCTGAGCGTGATTCCCCTGGGCATGAAGGCACCAAAGCTGTTGCCGGCTGAACCCACCATGTCCACCTCGATGGTGTCGTCGGGGAGCCCGACCCCGCCGTACCTGCGGGTCAGCTCGTAGCCGAGCATGGTTCCCACGGAGCGGTCCACGTTCGTGACCGGGGTGGCGAACCTGACCGGTTCGGCATGCTCCAGAGCCGGTTCGCACGCCTCGATCAGGTGCCGATCCAGGATGTCGTCCAGGCCATGGTCCTGGCCTTTCGTGTTCCTCCGGTCGGCATCGCCGATGTCAGGAACGTGCAGGATCGGCGACAGGTCCAGTCCGCTGGCCTTCCAGTGGTCCACCGCGTCCCGCACGTTGAGAACCTCGGTCTGGCCAATGGCCTCAGCGATGCTCCGGAAGCCGAGGACTGCGAGTAGTTCGCGTACCTCCTCGGCGATGTACTCGAAGAAGTTGACGACGAACTCAGGCCGGCCCGTGAACTTCTTGCGGAGTTCCGGGTTCTGTGTCGCAACCCCGACCGGACAGGTGTCGAGATGGCAGACCCGCATCATCACGCAGCCTGAGACCACCAGCGGAGCCGTGGCGAAGCCGAACTCGTCGCCACCCAGGAGGGCGGCAACGACCACGTCACGGCCGGTCTTTAGCTGGCCGTCCACCTGTACCACGATCCGATCCCGTAGGTCGTTGAGGAGCAGGGTCTGCTGTGTCTCGGCCAGGCCGAGCTCCCATGGGGTTCCGGCGTGCTTGATCGAGGTGAGCGGTGAGGCGCCGGTGCCGCCGTCGTGACCGGAGATAAGGACGACGTCGGCATGTGCCTTCGAGACTCCCGCTGCGACGGTTCCCACCCCCATCTCCGAAACCAGCTTCACGTGGATCCGGCTGACCGGATTGGAGTTCTTGAGGTCGTAGATGAGCTGGGCCAGATCCTCGATGGAGTAGATGTCGTGGTGCGGCGGTGGCGATATCAGGCCGACACCCGGCGTGGAATGGCGGGTCCTGGCAATCCACGGGTACACCTTGTGGCCGGGCAGCTGTCCACCCTCGCCGGGCTTGGCCCCCTGGGCCATCTTGATCTGGAGGTCGTCGCTGTTCACCAGGTACTCGCTGGTCACGCCGAACCGTCCTGAGGCCACCTGTTTGATTGCGGACCGCCGGAGGTCACCGTTCTTGTCAGGCGTGAACCTGTCCGGGTCCTCGCCTCCCTCTCCGGTGTTGGACCTGCCGCCGATCCGGTTCATGGCAATGGCGAGGGTCTCGTGGGCCTCGGCGCTGATCGACCCGTAGGACATGGCGCCCGTGGAGAAACGGCTGATTATCGAGGCGATCGGCTCCACCTCTTCGATCGGTACAGGTGGCCGCATGTCGTCGCGGAACTCGAAGAGGCCACGCAGGGTGGCCAGGCTCCTGGACTGGTCGTCGATGAGCCTGGTGTATTCCTTGAAGACGTCGTAGCGCCCTTCGCGCGTGGCGTGCTGCAGCTTGAAGACGGTCTCCGGGTTGAAGAGGTGGTATTCGCCGTCACGGCGCCACCGGTACTCCCCTCCCTCCTCCAGGGTGCGGTGTGCCCGCTCCTCAGGGTTCTCCGGGAAGGCCAGAGCGTGGTTGGCGGCCACCTCGGCAGCAAGCACGTCGAGCCCCACACCATCCAGCCGGCTGACGGTTCCGACGAAGCAGGCGTCGACCACCTCGTCGCCGAGCCCGATCGCCTCGAAAATCTGGGCACCGGTGTAGGAGGCGACCGTCGAGATGCCCATCTTGGACATGATCTTGAGGAGGCCCTGGTCGAACGCCTTCACGAGGTTCAGGCGCGCCTTCTCCGGTGTCATGGTCGGGGCCAGTCCATGGTGGCCATCCGCCACCATGGCGTCCACCGAAGCGAAGGCAACGTACGGGCAGACTGCCGACGCCCCGTATCCGAGTAGCAGCGCCACGTGGTGCACCTCGCGGGCATCCCCGCTCTCGACCAGCAGCCCGACACGGGTACGGGTCTTCTCCCGAATGAGATGGTGATGGACGGCACCGGTAGCCAGCAGCGACGGGATGTGGGCCAGGGCCGGAGTGGGGCTGCGGTCGCTGATGACCAGGATGTCCACCCCGTCGGCCACGGCGGCCGAAGCGTCTGCACGGAGTCTTGCTAGGGCCTCGGCCAGGCCGTCACCACCTAGCGCTACCTCGTAGCGGGCATCCAGGACACGGGTGGTGAACCCTCCCGGCGAGCCCGCTCCCTCCAGGGCGACAATCGATGCGAGCTGCACCTCGGTGATGACCGGATGTGGCAGGTGGATCTGGCGACAGGTGGCCGGTTCGGGTCCGAGAAGGTTTCCCTCTGGCCCCACGGTGGTGGAGACAGCTGTGATGAGCTCCTCGCGCATGGCGTCCAGCGGGGGGTTCGTGACCTGGGCGAAGAGTTGCTGGAAGTAGTCGTAGACCGGGCGGTTCAGTCGCGAGAGGACAGCCACCGGGGTGTCGGTCCCCATTGATCCGATGGCTCCCTTGGCGTCGCGGGCCATGGGGGCCAGAAGCACCTTGAGCGCCTCATGGGTGTAGCCGAATGCCTGCTGGCGCTGGACCAGGGTGCCCCCGTCGGCCATGGGAGCCTCGCCGGGCGCCAGGTCCGAGAGTTGCACCAGGTTGTCGTCCAACCACTGTCGGTACGGGCGGGCCGAGGCGAGGCCGGCCTTGATCTCACCGTCGCGGATGATCCGTCCCTCGCTGGTGTCGATGAGGAACATGCGGCCCGGCTGCAGGCGTCCCTTTTCCACGACCTGGCTGCTGGGAACCTCCACCACGCCGACTTCACTCGCCATGATGACCAGGTCGTCGGCGGTCACCCAGTAACGGCTGGGCCGCAGGCCGTTGCGGTCCAGGACGGCACCGATGACCGTGCCGTCGGTGAAGGCAATCGAGGCCGGACCGTCCCAGGGCTCCATGAGGGATGCGTGGTACTGGTAGAAGGCCCGACGCTCGTCGGACATGTCTGCGTGGTTCTCCCACGGTTCGGGGATCATCATCAGGACAGCTTCGGAGAGTGGATAACCGCCGAGGGTTAGCAGCTCGAGGGCCTCGTCGAAGCTCGCCGTGTCGCTGGCCCCCGGCGTGCAGATCGGGAAGAGCCTCTGGAGGTCCCCGGGGAGGAGATCCGTCTCCATCAGGGCCTCGCGGGCACGCATCCAGTTCCGGTTTCCCTGGACCGTGTTGATCTCGCCGTTGTGGGCGACCATCCGGTACGGGTGGGCGAGCGGCCAGGACGGAAAGGTGTTCGTCGAAAACCTGGAATGCACCAGCACCAGGGCGCTCTCGAGGCGCTGGTCGGTCAGGTCGACGAAGAACTCAGCCAACTGGACGTTGGTGAGCATCCCCTTGTAGACGATTGTCCGGGCCGAGAGCGATGGGAAGTAGACGTCGGGAACTGTGGAGGTGGAACCTTCGACGCCCGACCGGAGCTCGTGTTCGACCCGCTTGCGAACCACATAGGCCAACCGGTCCAGATCGATCCCGGAGGGTCGCCCATCGGGGTCGGGACTGCCGGCGAGGAACACCTGGCGGAAGGTCGGTTCCGCTGCCCGTGCAGCGTTACCGATCGTCGAATCGTCGATCGGTAGGTCCCTCCAGCCGAGGACCTCCATGCCCTCCTGAAGGGCGATCTCGTCGACCATCGCAGCGGCCCGATCAGCCATCTCGGGCTGGCCGGGCAGGAAGGCGATTCCCGTGGCGTAGGCACCTGCCTCGGGCAGCTCGAATGCCAGGACCTGCCGGTAGAAGGCGTCGGGGATCTGGAGCAGGATTCCCGCTCCGTCGCCGGTGTCCTCCTCGGCTCCGAGGGCGCCCCTGTGCTGCATACGGCAGAGGGCTCCGAGCCCCAACTCGACTATCCGGTGGCTGGCCTCGCCCTTCAGGTGGCAGACGAAGTTCACGCCGCAGGAGTCGTGTTCGAAACGCGGCTGGTACAGGCCCTGGGCAGGGGGCATGTCGGTGGTGGCGCGCACGGCACGTGTTCCGCTGGAAGGCCGTGGGTTCTGCTCGGGTTCGGCTGACATTTCGGTGGGTCGTCTCCCGGAATCGAGGACCCTGGGGGGTCCGCAGTCTGGAGATCGCCCGGAACGTCGTCGGTCGGAGCGAAGGCCCGGAATGGGCGCCATATGTCTGCTGGCGTCTCAAGTGGGCCGTGGAGAGACCAATATAGGGCAATGTCAGTCACCGACACCTCTTCGGCATTGGATCTGTGCCGTTTCATCGATTCCTCACCGAGCCCGTACCACGCCGTCGAGGAGGCTGCATTACGCCTCGCGACAGCCGGATTTACCGAGTTGGGCATGGACGACCCCCCACCAGTGCCGGGCCGCCATTTCCTCAGGTCCGGCGGCGCCCTCGTGGCGTGGGCTGACGAGGGACGCTCCGCCGAGGCACCCCTCAGGATCGTCGGGGCGCACACCGACAGCCCCAACCTGCGCCTGAAGCCGAACCCCGACCGATCATCTGTCGGGTACCGCCAGGTCGGCGTGGAGGTCTACGGCGGTGCCCTCTTGAATTCCTGGCTGGACCGTGACCTCGGGTTCTCGGGTCGTCTTGTTGTACGAGGCGGAGCGGGCACACGCGTGGTGCTGGTGCGCGAGGACCGTCCAGTGGCCAGGATCCCGCAGCTGGCGGTCCACCTGGACCGTGGGGTGAACGACAAGGGGCTGGTCCTGAACCCCCAGGTTCACCTCTCCCCCGTCCTGGGGACCGGAGATGCCCGCGACGGGGACTTCACTGCCATGGCGGCGGCCTCGGCAGGGGTGGATCCCGGCGATGTCCTGGACTTCGACGTGATGTTCCACGACCTGGTGCCCTCACGGCTCGTCGGCATCCACGACGACATGGTCAGTGCACCCAGAATCGACAACCTTCTCTCCTGCCATGCCGGGACCGAGGCACTGATCGCCGTCGCCGAGGCCCACGGCGCAGTACCGGTACTGGCCCTGTTCGACCACGAGGAGATCGGAAGCGTGTCCACCACGGGCGCAGCCGGTCCCCTTCTGGAACGGACCCTCCGGCGATTCGTGGGCCTTGACGTCCGTCCGGTCGGGGATTCGCTCGTCCTGTCGGTGGATGGAGCCCACGCCACCCATCCGAACTATCCGGACCGTCACGATCCCGAACACCGGATCCTCCTTGATGGCGGTCCGGTCCTGAAGTTCAACGCACGGGAGCGGTATGCCACGGACGCAATCGGCGCCGGGATCGTCCGGTTGGCCGCTGAACAGGCGGGTGTCGAGCTCCAGTCGTTCGTGAGTCGATCCGACATGTCCTGCGGATCCACGATCGGGCCGGCTACCGCCGCTGTCCTGGGCATGCGGACGGTTGACCTCGGGGTAGCCCAACTGGCGATGCACAGCGCCCGCGAGCTCTGTGGCAGCACCGACCCGACCCGACTCCGGGGCCTCCTCGTGGCGCTGCTGGCCTGACCTGTACCGGCCGGCTCTCAGGGGCGGTTGCTCCTGCCGGCTCCCCGCAGCGAGCGGTAGGGCGCCACCAGCATCAACAGCATCGGGAAGATCTCCAGACGACCCACCAGCATCAGAACGGCCAGCACCATGCGTGCCGGAGTGCTGAAACCGTCTACGAATGAATCCGCAGGTCCGACATCGCCGAGCGCCGGGCCCATGTTCCCCAAGGCGCCGATGACGCCGCCCACGGCCGTCACCAGGTCTGTTCCCAGGGCGGTGACCGCCACGGTGCCGACCACCACCAGCATCCCGTAGACGACCATGAAGCCGGCGATGCGTTCCACGATGGCCTCCGGGACCGTCCTGGCCCCCTGTCGGACCGGGAACAGGGCCCGAGGTCGTCGGAAGCCCCGCAGCGTCCTGTAGGCGTGTGACATCCCGACCCGTAGGCGCACGACCTTCACGCCGCCGGCGGTTGAACCGGCGCAACCGCCGAAGACCATCAGGAAGAGCAGGATCATCTGAGGCCCCGCCGTCCAGCGAACGAAATCGCCGCCGCTTCCGGCGCCGGTGGCGTTTCCGAAGCCGCTGCTGGTGCCGAGGGTGACCACGTTGAACACCCCCATGCGTAGCGCCCTTCCCACGCCCATGCCGTCAATGGCCAGCATTCCTGCCACCAGGAGCGTGCCGACGCCGAGGATGGTCAGGTAGCCGCGGAACTCGTGATCACGGAAGTGCACGATCCGCCTGGATGCCAGGGACCGCCAGTGGAGGGTGAAGTTGGCGGCGCCGAGCACCATGGCGACCACGAGAACCAACTCCACGCTGAGGCTGTCCCAGTGGCCTATTGAGGCGTCGCGTGTGGAGAAGCCCCCGGTAGATGCGGTGGTGAGGGCATGGGCGATGGCATCGAACGGACCCATCCCGGCTGCCAGGAGGCCGACGGCGATGAGGGCGGTCAGGCCCGTGTAGAGCTTCCAGAAGCGGGTGGCCGTGTCCTTCACACGGGGTGCCAGGCGGTCAACACCCATGCCCGGCGCCTCGGCATCGATCAGCCCCAGACCACTGGCCCGAAGCGATGGGAGCACGGTCACCACCAGCACGACGATCCCCATGCCGCCCGCCCACTGCGTGAGCTGCCTGTAGAGCAGTACGCCGGAGCCCTGGGACCCGATCGGGTTGTGCCCACCGAAGACCGTCGAGCCGGTGCAGGAATAGCCGGAGATGGACTCGAACAGGGCATCGGCGAGCACGACGGCCCAGGGTCGGCCTGCCACGGCAAAGGTGCCGGCGAACAGGTACGGCAGGGCCCCGAAGGCCGAGGCCACCAGCCACGTGGTTCCCACTGCCGTGAAGATCGTGGCGTGGTCGAGCGCTCCGGGTCGCGTCGACCACCAGAGTGCAGCACCCGACACAGCAGTCGCCGTCGCCGCCATGAGCAGGGCGGCGCCATTCGTCCCATCCACGTACTCGACGACGGCCGACAGGAGCATTCCGAGGGAGATGAACAGGAGCGCCAGACCGGTGACATGCGCCGTCGTGCTACGAATACCGCCTCTGGCCGAAACCATCCGATTCCACCCTCCGGCCTCCACGTCGGTGCTCGGATCCGTCATCCGGCCCGTCCCCGGTAGGAAAGAATCCGCCGTCGAAGACGGACCCGATGACGGACGGCCGAGATGGTGCTGCTGGCCGCGACCATGGCCGGGTAGACCGACAGGCGACCAATGACCATCGCCGGCAGGATCGCCAGGCGCACTGGCGCAGACCAGTCCGTCGGGTCCAGGAGGGATCCGTCAAGGGCCCGTACGGGGCCGCCGGTGGAGATGGCATGTATCGCCACGCCCAGGGCTGCGGCCATGTCCAGTCCCATGGCGGCTACCACGGTGGCGGTGGCGAACACCACGCTGACCACGAGGAACTGGACGACCACGATCCGCGAGAGCGTCGCCTCCGACACCACGCGCCCGCCCAGCCTGACCCGCGATACGACCCGCGGGTGGAGTTGGCGGACCATCTCGCGAAGTGCAACCTTGAGGAGGGCACGGTGCCTCATGATCTGGAAGCCGCCGCCCGCCGAACCCGTCATCGGTCCAATGGAGACCAGGCCCAGGAGGAGCACGGGTGCCGCTGCCGCCCAGATGCCCGCAGGAGCAGATGGGAAACCGGTGGTGGTGACCGCTGCAGTCACCGTGAATGCTGCACGACGGATGCCATCGGGCCCGGAACCCCCCGTCCACAAGAGGAGCAGGGCCGTGCCCAGCACGAGCAGGCCCAGATAGGCCCGCAGTTCGGCCGATCGCATCAGGCCCCGGGTACGCCCCACGACGAGGCGCCAGAGGACCACCAGACTGGTACCGGTGACGGCCATGCCGGCAATCGCCACATACTGCACCGCTGGATCCGCGAACGGGTCACCGTCGACCATGCCCCCGGTCGAAACGGTGGCCATGGCCACCATGAGGGCGTCGAAGGTTCCGAGGCCGGCCAGTACGTAGCCGATCCAGGTTCCCACCGAGACGACACCGTGGAGGTAGACGATGTTGCGCATCGCCGTTAGGCGGTTCGGCGTCATGGGCCGCCGTCCACGCAAGCGGGAACGATCCGCGAACTCCCGCTCCGCTCCGAAGAACGGCAGGATGGCAACTGCCACCATGAGGCCGCCGAAACCCCCCAGCCACTGACTGCCTGCACGCAGGAAACGGCCGGCGTGATCGCCGACGTCAGGGGCCAGCACCCCGAGAGCAGTCGTGGTCAGCGCTGCTGTGGAGTCGGTCAGGGCATCGACCACTGAACCGGTGGTTCCGATCAGGAGGTGTGCTGCCGACACCATCATCACCAGGAGCAGCAGGCAGAGGGTCAGACCACCCAGGACGTCGGCATCCCGGACCCTCTCAGCTGCCCGGATCCGGGAGTAACCGATACTGGAGACCAGTCCCGCCAGGACCCCGAGGGTCACCATCGGGACCGTGTCGTCACCGCTACCCAGGAGGTCGACGAGTCCTGAGACGATCACCAGAACGGAGAACATCGCGGCGGCACCAACCGCAGCCAGTGCAACGACGGTAGTACTGGAGGACCATCGCGAACCTGTGTCCGTCGTAGGCCGGAGTCCGGCCAGGACGGTGCGGATCAACTGATCGACCGGGTCATTCGAAGAGCGACGAGAGGAGCGGAGCCGAATCGGGTCGCGTCACCGCTATCACGTGGTCGCGTGCCCGCAGGGTGCTTCGGCCCCGGCCTATCTGGGGCTTCCCATCACGGACGATGGCAGCGATGAGGACGTCCTCGTGAAGTCCGAGGTCGGCAATCAGGCGGCCATCACAACGGCAGCCCTCGGCCACGGCGAACTCGAGCACCTCGGCATCACCGTGCAGGGAGGTGGCCACGGCGGCGACCGTGTCGCCTTCGCCTCTGACGAAGCGCAACACGCTGTTGGCGGTGGCCGTGCGGGGACTCAGCGTGGTGTCCACCTCGTGCGTCTCAAGGAGGTCGAGGAGTTGCAGACGGTGGACCACGGCGATGGTCTCGGGCCCGCCGGTTTCCTCGGAGCGCCTGTGACGCCTCCCGGCCGCCTTGGCGTACAGGCAGGCCAGGACGTTCGCATCGTCAGCACCGGTGAGAGCGATGACCACGTCCTGGCTGGCAACGCCGGCCTCGTCCAGCATGGTCGTATCGGTGATGTCGCCCTCGTAGACGAGAGCCTTCTCCAACTCGACCAGCTCGCTCAGCTCGGCGGCCCGCTCTTTCTTCTCCTCGATGATGGCAACGTCCAGGCCGCGCTGGATCAGGGAATCGGCGAGCATCTGGGCTGTGCGTCCGCCGCCGAGCAGCAGCGCCCGGTCGGGCATGTCGCGTGACAGTCCCATCCGGGCGGTCACGTCTCTCAGCGCACGGCGCTTGCAGATGACCGTGAGGAGGTCGCCCTCCCGCAGAATCCAGTCACCACGCGGAATGATCGTGACCTCTTCGTCAGCGTCGCCATCGCGACGCGTGATCGAACCCACGATGAAGTCCCAGTCGGGCTCCAACTCGACTCCCAGCGTTTTCAACGACACGCCGACCAGCGGAGCGTGACCGGGAAGGCGGGCGGTCAGGACCTCCACCTCTCCGCCGGCCATCTGGTTGACCTCCATGGCACCCGGATACTCCATCAGCCTGAGGACGGCATGGGCGACCTCCTCATCCGGGTCGATGACCAGGTGGTCGTCCGCTCCGTCGAAGAGTGCGTCGACGTCATCGTGACGGAGCCCCCGCGACTCCACGCGCACGACAGTCTTGGAGACGCCCGACCCCCGGGCCAGCAGGGCACTCAGGATGTTGGTCTCGTCATACGGCGTCACGGCGACGAGCAGGTCCGCCTGTGCGACGCCAGCCTCTCTGAGCGTCTCCGGGTCGGTACCGCTGCCGTGGACCGTCAGGACGTCGAGCTCTTCCTGGATCTCACGGAACCTCACGGGGTCCGATTCGATGAGGGCCACATGGTGACCCTGGCTGCTGAGGCGTTCGGCCACGTAGGAGCCGACCTCGCCGGCACCTACCACGATTATGTGCACCGGCCAATCCTCCCCCACGGAACGGCTCCAGGGGTGGCAATCCCACAAGCCCGGCACCGAGCTGCATCCTCCACCTGTTCAGGCCCCCGGCCGGATCAGGCCTGCCTCGGTCACCAGCAGGTCCATCGGTACGTCCCATGGACGAGGTTCGAGTGCCGCCACCACCTGGAAGGAGTGGCAGATTCCGATCAGGACCGGTCCCGAGTCCCCGACTCCCCGACAGTCGGCGAACGTCGAGTCGTAGAAGCCGGCACCGTGACCGACCCTGTTGCCCCTCGGGTCGGCTGCCACAAGGGGCACCAGGACGACGTCCAGGTTGCATGGATCGACCTCCCGCCCGGTTTCGGGCTGCGAGATTCCATAGGGGCCCGCCACGAGCGGCCCGTCAGGGACCACGAAGCGGAGCACCTCTCCGGCCGTGGTCACCGGAAACGCCACCTCGAAACTCCGGTCACTACTGAGCAGCGAGGGGTCCGCCTCTCCCCGAATGCCGATGTAGGCACCGACGGTCCTGGCGGAGAGCATCTCGGGCAGCCCCAGAAGACGCTCAAGGATGATGGCCGAGGCCCTGGACAGCTCATCGGCCGCAAGCCCCCGTCGGCGGGCCAGCATCTCGGTC
>Ga0233427_10001214_pt1 | contig 28762 bp, 32 predicted proteins | sample SI_118_April2016_5_FD_179885 | JGI IMG/M metagenome (GOLD analysis project Ga0233427, IMG submission 179885) | Seawater microbial communities from Saanich Inlet, British Columbia, Canada - SI_118_April2016_100_MG | ecosystem: Environmental > Aquatic > Marine > Inlet | place: Canada: British...
CCGTCGCGTCGATGAGCGGACCAATGCGGGTTCTTCGAGTTATGGCAGCGGGCTGTGCCGGTTATGCGCTTGGCGCCACCCCCAGCGCGGGGCTCGTTGCCTCCCGTGTCGGGGAGGGCAACGATCTCTCGGCGCAAGGCACTGGCAACCCGGGGGCGATGAACGCATCACATGTCCTCGGAAGACGGTGGGGGGCTGCGGTCATGGCTGCGGACGTGAGCAAGGCGACTACTGCAGGCAAAGTCGGCTCGGCGCTTGCTGGAGATCTCGGTGCGCATGTGGCCACGTCGGCGGCAGTGGTCGGCCACTGCTATCCACCGGGGCGGCCCGGCGGCAAGGGTGTGTCTACATCGCTCGGCCAAGTGATCGCCACCTTTCCCGTCTACCTTCCGATTGACGTTGCCGTCGCGGCCGCCACGTCGGCGTTGCCCTGGTTCCGCCAGCGCACCCGTGTCGCAACCACGATGGCGAGCGCCACCTGGGTGGGTTGCAGTTTCTTGTGGTGGAAGCGGAAGCTTCCCAATCCCGGCGGTGTTACGCCCACGGCAGCTTTACCGATCGCAGCAGCGGCCAGTTCCGTGGTTATCGCCATGCGGTTCCGCGCCAAAGCCGAGCAGGTGGCAGCGTACGAGCAAAGAACGTAGCGACGGGATGCAGCAGTGAACGAGAACTCAACGATTGGGATCGTGACTGATTCGGCTTCACAGATCCCGAGAGCGTTAGCCGACCAACTCGATGTCACCGTCGTCCCGATCGTCGTCGCGATCGATGGCACGGAATATCGAGAGGGCGTGGATCTTGATCCGGATGATTTCTGGGCTCGCATCGTTGGCGGCGTGCTCCCGGAGGTCACGACTTCGCAGCCAAGCCCCGGTGCTATCGCAGAGATCTATCGGTCACTTGAGAAACGCGGGATCACCGAGATTGTGTCGGTCCATGTCGGCGCCGATGTTTCGGGCACCGTGAATAGCGCGATGCTGGCGGCAGACACGGTCGATGCCAAGGTCATCGTTGTCGATTCCGGAACAGCGTCCTTTGGGGTCGCTGCGTGCGTTTGGGAAGCGGCTGCGGTGCGTGACGCCGGCGCGAGCGCCGAAGCTGTTGCTGACCGGGCACGAGCGTTTGGTCTTCATGTTGCTACCACGTTCATTCTTCAGGCGCTCGAGTTCGCCCGCGCCGGTGGACGTATCGATACCACTGGCCTGAGCGCCGGACCCGACGAGCCCATCATGGTGCTCGGCGGTGTTGGTACCCGGCTTGAGGTCACTGGCGAAGGACGCACAATTGATGAACTCTGCGAACACATGGCCGACTCAATGCTTGCCGGCGGCGTCCCGATTCGCGCTGCCGTGAGTCTGGCCGACGATGCCACCTTGCCGTTCACGGTCGGCATCGAAGAACGGCTGAGGGCCTCCGATTTGGTTGTCGAGATGGTGCGATACCGAGTGGGCCCGTCGATCGCGGCGCACACCGGGCCTGGCACCGCCGGCGGATTTTGGTGGCCGGTGAGCTGAACGCTCATTCTTTACTCAGTGATTCTCTACTCAGTCGTCGAACCCGTCCATGGCCTCGTCGACCAGCGAGCCCAAAAGAAACCCGAGCCACTCATAGAGCGCAGCGATGGGCATGAGGGGGTCCTCGTCATCGAGGTCCGCGATCGGGTCATGTCCAAGAATGTCGATGTCCAGCCGAGCAGCCAGCACCAGACGCAGGGCATTGAGGCTCTGCATCCAGGCGGCGACCCCATCCTCGTCGAGGTCGACACCGTCGATGCCTTCTTCCACGACCTCGATGGCCTCGAGGCGCTGGATGAGAAGGTCGTCGTCAACCATGCCGCGGTACGTGGCCTCGGCTTCGTCATCGTCGGGGCGTGAGGGTGGGCTGAGACGGTGCAGGGCGGGGTCATCGGCGGCCATCAACATCTCGCGCAGCTGCGGCAGCACCGTGCGGAGAAGATCTTGCTCGTCGGTGGGGAGATCAACCCGAATCACATTGTCGACCCAACGAAAGCGGTGATGTCGGAACACGCTCATGCATCCTGCTCGAGCGTCGCCCAGAGCCCGTGCCCGTGGAGTCGAAAAACGTCGAGTTCGGCCTTTTCCTTATTGCCCGACGAAACGACTGCTCGGCCCTCAATGTGGACCTGCATCATCAATTGGTCGGCCTTGGCTTTTGAGAATCCGAAAAGCTTTCGGAATACGAAGGTCACGTAGGTCATGAGGTTGACCGGGTCATCCCAGACGACGACTTTCCACGGATGCTCGGATGAGACCGACTGGTCGAGGTCTACGTCGGGCGTAGCGACCGGTGCGGTCATGTAACGAGTGATCGGGCAGTGAGCTGGAGACGCACGATACTGATCCAGGTCAAGGACGCGAGGGTAATGTGAACGGCGACGAGCTGCACCGGAACGCCGGTGAAGTATTGCCAATATCCGACTGCGCCCTGCACGATCAGGAGCGCCGCGACGAGCTTCGTACGGCGGGTTATCTCCCTGAGCCCAGCCCGGCTACTTAGTTGCCAAAGAGCGGCGATCATGATGAGCACAATGATGGCGACGATGGCGTGGATGCGAGCGACGTCGCGTACGAGGAACGGAAGCCGTTCCGCTACCTCGGCCTTGTCGCTGCCGCTGTGGGGACCGGATCCGGTGACGATCGTGCCGCTGACGAGCAGAACTGATCCAGTGATCGTGATAGCCCAGATTATTTGTCGGATTCGTGGCGGGGCGGACTGCGGCGTCGGGTCCGCCGCCTTGTGCATGAGGACGGTGGCGTTCCACAGCAACACCATTGAGAGAAGAAAGTGGCCCATGGTGAAGCGTGGATCCAGATCGGTCTTGACGAGAACTGCGCCCAGAACCACCTGAGCCCCAACGCCAGCGACGAGACCCCACGACCACCGAACGAGGTCGGGACGGCGAGGGATCCTGCGGATCGAGCCAAGGATTGCGAGGATCACCGCCACGGTGACCACCCCAGTGAACAGCCTGTTTACGAACTCAATGAGTGCGTGGTACTCAAGGGAGGCGACGAACTGATCTTCTTCACAGTTCGGCCAGTCCGAACATCCGAGCCCGGAACCGGTGAGGCGCACGGATCCGCCGCTCACAACGATGATCGTGAGAGACCAGAGTGCCCAGCGGGTGTAGCGCGCATAACGCTCGGGGGAGATCTCTTTGTCGACCATACCGAGACGTTACGGCCCGCTGGCTGATGTCGCCCTCTCGGCCGTAGCCTGAAGCGGTGACCGCCCCCACTGAAGTTCGCACGCGGCCTCGTGCTCTCGCTTTTATCGCGCTGACGAAGCCGCGCATCATCGAGCTATTGCTCATCAGCACGGTCCCCACCATGATCGTCGCAGACCACGGCGTGCCATCAGTTTGGCTGATGGTTGCCACTGTTGTCGGCGGTACCCTCGCTGCCGGCGGGGCGAATGCTTACAACATGTACATCGACCAAGACATCGATGCGCTCATGGAGCGCACCAAGGGTCGTCCACTTGTCACCGGCGAAGTAACCCCACGCGAGGCGCTTGTTTTTGCCACGGCGATTGAGATCGCATCATTCATCTGGCTGTGGGGCTTTGTGAACCTTTTGTCGGCCGTGCTCGCTATCGCCGCAACGCTCTTCTATGTCTTCATTTACACCATCTGGTTGAAACGAACGTCGAAGCGAAACATCGTGATCGGCGGTGCCGCTGGTGCCGCGCCGGTCTTGATCGGCTGGTCGGCAGTCACGAACTCGCTCGACTGGGCACCGATTGTGCTCTTTGCCATCATGTTCTATTGGACACCCCCACACTTCTGGGCGCTGGCCATCCGTTATCGCGATGACTACGCCGCGGCCGACGTGCCAATGCTCCCCGTGGTGGAGACGATTCGCACCGTCGCCGTGCGGATGCTTCTCTACACGCTTGTTTTGTGGGCGCTTACCTTGGTTTTCGCGCCGGTCGCCGACATGGGTGCGATCTACATCGTGAGCGCCGTCGTGCTAGGCGCCATCTTTACTGCGATGGCGGTGCAAGTGCTGCGGAACCCAGACCCGAAAGTTGCCATGCGGATGTTCGGATATTCGATCAGCTACATCACGCTCCTGTTCGGAGCGATGGCACTCGACGAGATTGTCCGCAACGGTGTCTGATATTCCTGCCGCCCGGTTTCCTGCGGTCGGCCCATAGCACTGTAGGCTCACGCCCTGTATGTGCCTGAGCTGTCTGGGTCATACGCGTACGATTTTGCACCCGCAACGTGAGCGCGCGCTCACCGATGCGGTCGGAGGACCTCTACAACGATGACGATGACCGAGCCACCGCCGGCCATGGAACCCCAACCAATCAACTTAGCGTCGAGTCCTGCAACGGGGCTTTACGACTGGCTCGCGACCAGCGACCACAAGCGCATTGGTCGCACATGGATCCATGCCTCATTGCTCATGCTCCTAGTCACGACCATTGTCGGCGTGCTGATCGGCTTCGAACAGGTCGATGCCAGCAGCGTCGACATATTCGGTGGCGACAATGGCTATTTCCAGCTGTGGGGCTTGTACCAATTTGCTCTCGTGCTGATGGTGGCGGCGCCACTGATGCTCGGCTTGGCCATGGTGGTCGTGCCGATGCAGGTAGGCGCTAGCAACATTGCCTTCCCACGCGCTGCACTTGCCGCTGGCTGGGGCTACGTCCTCGGCACCGGCATCACCGTTGTCTCCGTACTCGCCGGTGGCGGCTGGGGTGCGCTCGACGGGGTGAGTGGTGATGAGGCCGATGCCATTGCGCTCACGTTGCTTGGCACTGGCATGGTCGTTGTGTCGTTGCTTCTTGGCGCGATCTGTGTGGCCACGACGGTCATCTCTTTGCGTACCTCCGGTATGAACCTCATGCGGGTCCCGCTGTTTGCCTGGTCGATGCTTGTCGCCTGTGCCGTCTGGCTGCTGACCCTCCCGATCGCCGTCGCAAACCTAGCGATCATGTACACCGATCTCCGTGGTGGCCCTCTCACCTTCGGAAACCCCGAAGGAAGCGATGCGATGTATGCGCAGCTCGCCTGGATCCTTGATCAGCCGCAGATTTACGCGATCGCAATTCCGGCTCTCGGGATCATCGGGTCAATCGTTCCCGTGGCAGCGGGCGCTCGCCAGATTGCGCACCGGCCCATGGTTGCCTTCATCGGGCTATTCGGCTTGCTATCGGTGGGTGGCTGGTCGCAGCCCTACTTCGCCAACACCAGTGACGAGATCCTCTACATCGCTTTCGGTATCGGCATCGTCTTGCCGGTCTTTGCCCTCATTGGCGGGGCTGTTGCGACGCTGGCCGCCGGTGATGCGCCTGCTGGTCTCCCGGCCGCTCACCTTCTCGGAGCGCTCGGAGCCGGGGTCAGCTTGTTGTTCGCCGTTATTTGCGGTGCGATGAAGGTCATCGAGCCGTTCGATCTCATCGGCACCAGCGCTCATGGCGGTCTCATGAACCTCACTGCTCTCGCTGCCATTACCGCAGCACTTGCGGGCATCTGGTTCTGGGCCCCCAAGATTGGTGGCGATTTCCTACCGTCGGGTCTTGGCCGTCTCGTGATGCTTGGCTTTATAGCTGGAGCATTGCTCCTCGGTGCCCCCCAAGTTGTCGCCGGCTTCGTTGATGCCCCCAACTTGATGCTCTTCGATACCGAAGACAGCGTTGTCAACGCCATGTCGCTTGTTTCTGCGATCGGCGCAGTGCTCGTGGCGCTGGGCGCGATTGGCGTGATCGCCGCCGTTGTCTCAAGCAAACGAAATCCGGGTGACGCCCCAGGTGACAACCCGTGGAGCGGTCACACGCTCGAATGGGCCACCACGTCGGCCCCGCCCGTCGGCAACTTCGCCGAACCGCTTGCGAAGGTCGTGTCCGAGGCTCCGCTTCTTGACCTCGCCGATGAGGAGGTCGACGCCTGATGGCTACCACCACCACTTCGCTTCCAGCCGCCCCAGCGCGTCGGCCCCGTACCGCTCTCGTCGGGGCGATGCTCGGGTCTGGCGCAGCGTTCATGACCTATATCGGTCTGCTCGCCGTGTATCTGATTGAGCGCTCCAACGCCAGTCTCGCCGGTGCCGATTGGTTCCCTGAGGGTGTCGTCGAGCTCGGCCCGTCCGGCTGGATCTTCTGGACCATGATCATGTCGATCTTTACGGTTCAGTGGGCTGAGTGGTCGATCAAGACTGGTGATCGGTCAAATGGGCTCTGGGCGCTCGGCCTCACCGGCCTGTTCGCCGCGGCCGTGTTCAATCAGCTCTGGTTCATCATCAACGACACCGGATTCACGCTCGCAGGATCCACCCCCGAGTTCATGTTCTTTATTCTCAACGGCGCTTTCATTGTGTTCTTGATCGGCGCCGTTGTGTTCTTGGCGCTCACCATGTTGCGAGCGTTGTTCGGTCAGTACGGCACCCGCCAAGCTGATGGAGTCGGTGCTGCTGCGATGTTTTGGAACACCGTGTGCACCATGTACTTCATCACCTGGTACGTCGTCTACGTAACGAAGTAGGAAGCAGATGTTTACAACCGGCTTCAAGCTCTATTTCGGCATCGCCGTCGGGCTGTTCATTGCCGCCATCGTTCATGGTTACGCCACCGGGGGTGGCCATGTCGGTCCACTCACGTGGGGATGGAAGGGCGGCGTGGGCGACCACATCGGCTATGTCGTTCTCATGGGTCTCTCGGTGGTCTCTGGCACGCTCGGGCTCGTACTCGTCGTATTTCGCGACGCTGACCCGGCTGCTCAGGCCCACTACGCAGGCGTCGAACAACTTCCGTCCACTCCAGTAGTCACCGGCAGCATCTGGCCGGTCGTTGGAGCGTTCGGTGCATCCACCATGATTGTCGGCCTCGCCCTCCACTCCGCCATCTTCGTTGTCGGCCTCGTGGTTTGTGCCGCCGTGGCCATCGAGTGGTCCATGGACGCCTGGGCCGACCGTGCCACAGGGGACCCGGTTGCCAACAGGGAGCTTCGTCGGCGAGTCATGTCCCCGTTTGAGATCCCGGTCGCCGGTGCGGGCGCCGTTGGCATCATTGTTTTGGCGGCCTCGCGCATCCTGCTGAACGCATCCCCGAACGGCGCCGTCATCTGGGCGGGCGTGATCGCGATCATGATCTTTGGGACCGGCACGCTCTATGCGTCGAAGCCGAAGCTCAACAAGAACATCATTGCCGGACTGGCACTAGTTGGCGCTTGCGCAGTTCTCGCAGGTGGCATTGTGGCCGCCGTCGATGGGGAACGTGAGTTCCATCCCCACCATGCAGACGACCCCGCGGAAGAGCACAGCGAATGAGGAAGCACAACGTGAGTGAAGTCACGACGTCTCGACGGTCTCTCAACGGGCTTGTGGTTCTGCTCGGCCTTGTTTTGGCCGGTTGTGCCAGCGGTGCCGAACTTGACACCCTGAAGCCGCAGTCTGATGTGGCTCGCAGCATCGATGATCTTATGGACCCGGTCCTCGCGGTTGCCGGTGTCGTTATGGTCATTATTTGCGGCGCCATCCTGTACATGGCGATGCGAAACCGTGTATCCGACTACGAGGAACTCGACTTTCCTGAGCAGATCCACGGTAACAACACCCTCGAAGTCACCTGGACGATTGTTCCCGCGATCATCATGGCGCTCATCGCCGTGGCCACGGTTGTGACCCACCTCGCTGTCAATGGCACCGAGGCCAATGCCTACAGCGTTGACGTTGCCGGTGAGACGGAGTCATGGGAACCCGTCGTCGTCGTGGTCGGACAGCAGTGGTGGTGGGAGTACCGGTACTACTTCGACCAGGACATCGATGGCGAGGCGCTCGGCGATCCTCGCAACTTGCCTGAGGCGGACATCGTCACGTCCGGCCAGATGGCCATCCCGGTTGGAGAGGAGATCGAACTCATCATCTCCAGCCGTGACGTGATCCATTCCCACTGGATCCCCGCCCTGAACGGCAAACGCGATGCTCGACCGGGCTTTTGGACCCCGTGGAAACTCGAAGCCGACGACCCCGGCGTCTACTTCGGTCAGTGCACAGAGTTCTGTGGTCTATCGCACTCCCGAATGCGGATGCAGGTCACGGCCATGACCGACGCCGACTTCCAAGCGTGGGTTGACCAGCAGATGGCTCCCGCTGAAGTCCCGGCTGGCGCCGAGGACTATGTCGCTGAGCTTCGCGCCGGGAACAACGCCAGCTTGGGCGACTCGGATTCTGCCCCGGCGCGTGGTCTTGAAGCGTTCGTATCGAACTGCTCCTCCTGCCACCTGATCAATGGTGTCAACGACCTCAGCTATAGCGGGGCCTCTACCGAATCGGGTTCGGCCCCCGACCTCACGCACTTCGCCAGTCGCACCACCTTTGCCGGTGGCATCTTCAACACGTACAACCGGGATGGCTCACTGAACCGTGACGACCTTTCGGCGTGGCTCCGCAACCCCCAGGCAATGAAGGGGAATGCCGCCAATGATCTCGGCGACGGCGTTGCCCCGCGTGGCATGCCCACGCTCGGCTTGGGGGAGCGAACCATCAGCGACCTTGTCGCCTATCTCGAAACGCTTGGTCCGAAGCCCTCGGACGAACTACTTGCTCAGACGGAGGTGGACTGATCATGGCGACTAGTGAAGAACCCCTAGCCCTCAAAAGCGGTCAGGCCGACATAGCCGAGCGTCCGCTTGGTGTAATGACCCGCCCCCAGGGTGGCAACGGTTGGCGTGACTGGCTCAGCTCAGTCGATCACAAGAAGATCGGCATCATGTATGGCGTTGCCGCCATGTTCTTCTTCGTTGTGGGCGGCATCGAGGCACTCCTGCTTCGCACACAGCTGGCCTTCCCGGAGCAAGGCTTCCTGAGTCCACAGCTCTACAACGAGCTCTTCACCATGCACGGCGTCACCATGGTGTTCCTATTCATCATGCCGCTTGCTGCTGCCTTCGCGAACTACTTGATCCCGCTCCAGATTGGCGCTCGAGATGTGGCGTTTCCCCGTCTCAACGCCCTTTCATTCTGGACGTGGGTCTCCGGTGCAATCTTCCTCAACTCGTCATGGCTCGTCGGTGGTGGCGGTGCCGACTGTGGCTGGTTCTGTTACTCACCGAACAGCGGCATCACGTTCTCGCCGACTCATGGTGTCGACTTTTACGCCATTGGTCTGCTGATCGCCGGCATCGCCTCACTGGTCTCCGCTGTGAACCTGATTGTCACGGTGCTCAATATGAGAGCGCCGGGCATGAGCCTGTTCCGCATGCCGGTGTTGACCTGGATGCTGTTAGTGACCCAGTTCCTCTTGGCTTTTGCCCTGCCGGTGATCACAGTGGCGCTTTTCCTGCTGATCTTCGACCGAGTATTTGACTCCCAGTTCTTTGACCCGGAGGCTGGCGCTGATCCGCTCTTGTGGCAGCACTTGTTCTGGATCTTCGGGCATCCCGAGGTGTACATCATTATTTTGCCGAGCTTCGGCATCATCTCGGAAATCATTCCGACGTTCAGCCGAAAGCCCATCTTCGGCTACTCCTTTATGGTTTTTTCTGGCATTGCCATCGGCTTCATGGGCTGGGGCGTGTGGGCCCATCACATGTTCGTATCTGGCATCGGCCCGATCTCGGTTCTCGCCTTCTCACTGTCGACGATGTTCATCGCCGTGCCGACGGGCGTGAAAATTCTCAACTGGTTGGCCACAATGTGGGGAGGCAAGCTGCGCTTCACCACCCCGATGCTCTTCGCCGTCGGCACTGTGGCCATGTTCACCATCGGCGGCCTGTCTGGGGTCACGCACTCTTTGGCGCCTGCTGATACCCAGCAGACCGACACCTACTACATCGTGGCCCACTTCCACTATGTGATCTTCGGTGGTGGTGTGCTCGGCCTCATGGGTGGTGCGTACTTCTGGTGGCCCAAGGTCTTTGGGTACATGCTCAACGAAACCCGCGGCAAGATTCAATTCTGGCTGATGCTTGTTGGCTTCAACCTGACCTTCGGCCCGATGCACGTACTCGGTTTGCAAGGCATGAGTCGTCGAATCGATACGTACTCCGAGGGCTTTGGCTTCGACTTCTGGAACCTTGTGGCAACCCTCGGCTCCTATCTCATCGCGATTTCGGTCGCCTACTTCTTCTACAACACCGTGCGTTCGCGCAAGGAAGCAGTTGACTTGCCACCTCCGGGTCCTGACCCCTGGGATGCCCGCAGCCTCGAGTGGATGCTCCCCTCGCCTACGCCAGAGCACAACTTTGATGTGGTTCCCACCATCGAGTCCCAAGACGAGTGGTGGCATCGCAAGTACGGCTACGACGAAGACCACAACGTTATTCGTGTAGCCACGATCGAAGAGGCCGCTCAAAAGGGCGACGCCGTCGGTGTACATCTGCCCTCGCCGTCATTCTGGCCTCTCGTGCTCGCTGTGGGTATGCCCCTCATTGGCTACGGAGTCATCTTCAACCTGTGGCTCTGCGTCCTTGGCGGCTTGCTTACGGGCGGCGCCATTTACGCCTGGGTTCTCGAGCCCGTCGACGATCCTGACGCCGGTCATGGTCACGATGATGACCACACTGACGATGATGACGACGATGGTGACACGGTTGCCGTTGGCGCTGATGACTCCGCAGGAGATGCCTGATGTCCACGGATACGGCCACGGCCGACATGCACACTGAGCATGATCCTCATGCCACAAATACCGGTATCTCCAACACCAAGTTGGCGATGTGGTTGTTCCTCGGCACCGAGTGCCTGCTTTTCGGTGGTCTGATCTCCACCTATCTGCTGTACAAGACGCGGGGCAATGGCAAGACTCTGCCAACCGACATCTTCGACATTCCTTTCACCTCGGTGAGTTCGTTTGTGCTTCTCATGAGCTCGCTCACGATGGTGCTAGCGCTCTCCTCGCTTCAGCGCGGCGATGTCGAACGGTCACGGGGATGGCTACTGACCACCGCCATGCTTGGCAGCGTGTTTATCGGGGGCCAAGTCTACGAGTTCACCAGCTTCTACCGTGAGGGCATTGGCTACACCACGAACCCGGCCAGCTCGGCGTTCTTCACTCTCACCGGCTTCCATGGCATTCATGTCAGTCTCGGCATCCTCATGCTGATGTCGCTGGTGGTGGCGTCGGTCCAAGGGCGTTTGAAGCCGCAAAACGCTGAAACAGTCGAGATCATCGGCTTGTATTGGCACTTCGTTGACATCGTGTGGATCTTCATCTTCACGGTCATCTACCTGATTCCGGCCGAGTAGGAGCGAGCAATGAGCGAAACCGCTGCCGTCGAGCACGCCGACGACCACGCCGACGACCACCCCTCGGACGTGGAATACATCAAGATCGCCCTAATCCTTGCTGCCATCACTGGTGTCGAGGTGTTCACCTACTTTGAATCGGTCTTGGATTGGGGCGCCTTCCTTATCCCGTCTCTGATGGTGATGATGGTTGTCAAGTTCTGGCTGGTCGCCCGGATCTTCATGCACCTGCAAGCCGACGGCCCGATTCTGTCTCGGCTCTTCGGAGGCGGAATCATGCTTGCAGTTGTGGTTTACATAATCGCTCTGCTCGCGTTCAATTTCTTCTAACACCATGACCGCTCTGCTTGCGGTCAGTGCGTGGGAGTACGAGCTTCACCCTGAGGTGTGGCTTCTCATCGCAGCGGTCGTCGTGTTCGGCGTGTATTCAGTGCGCTCCATTGGGCCGTTGGCGGTTACGGACGGCACCCCCATCATCACCGCTCCTCAGAAGCGATACTTCCTTGCCGGGGTACTTCTGCTGTGGCTGGCCGCCGACTGGCCGATGCACGACATTGCCGAGAAACACCTCTATTCGGTACACATGATTCAGCATCTGCTGATCAGTTTCATCGTGCCGCCGCTGCTGCTCCTTGCTATGCCAGCGTGGCTTGCCCGCTTGCTGATCCTTGACGACGGCTTTGCCCAGCGACTCCTTCGACCGCTGACGAAACCGCTTGTTGCCGGCATGCTCTTCAACATGTTCCAGATCCTCACCCACTGGGGCGCAGTCGTGAACCTTTCGGTGGAGAACGGCGCATTTCACTATGCCCTGCATCTGGGTGTCTTCTTCTCGGCGCTCTTGATGTGGTTCCCGATCTTGGGGCCGCTGAAGGAGATGCAGATGAGTGAGCCGGGCAAGATGATCTACCTCTTCCTCATGTCGGTTGTGCCTACGGTTCCCGCCGGTTGGCTTACGTTCGCCGAAGGCGTCGTGTACTCGAGTTACAACCACTCTGATCCGTTGTGGGGCGTTTCCCCGACGCACGATCAGCAGGTAGCCGGCGTGGTCATGAAGATCATCGGTGGCTTCTACCTTTGGTCGCTGATCGCCCTGCGGTTCATGCGCTTTGCCGGTGGCCAGCGCGAGGCCGACATGGCGGCGCGCCAGAATCGCTCGCCAGTCACCTCCACCGAGGCCGAGAAGGAATTTATCGCCGCGGACAAACCTCCAGTGGAGGGATCCGTCAGCTGAGCGCCAATTGCGGTGTTCAGTTCCCAGACGTGCAGCATCTTGGCGAATTGCGACGTATGGCCAGGGCTGGAGCGGTACCGTCTGTGGATGCTCGACATCAAGCTGATACGCCACGATCCCGAGGCCGTCAAAGCGGCTGTGGCTCGCCGAGGAGAGGATGCTTCCTCGATTGATCAGGTCGTAGACCTCGACGCTCAGGTTCGTACCCATATGGTGGCGGTCGACGAGATCCGTGAGGAAAGCAATCGCGTCTCGAAGGAGATCGGCGAGCTCTTCCGTAGTGGGGCGCGTGACAAGGCTGAAGATCTCAAAAAGACCACTGAAGGTGCCAAGGCGAGCGAGCGTGAACACGCTGCCGCCATCGCTGATCTCCAAGACCAGATCCGAACACTGCTTCTGCACGTCAGCAACATGCCGTCGCCGGAAGCACCCGACGGCTTGACCGAGGACGACAACATCGAAGTTCGGGTCGAAGACTTCGACCCGGGTGGCTACGCCGACCATCAGAAGGTCCCCCATTGGGAGATAGGTGAGGAGCTCGGCATCCTTGACGTTGACCGCGCCGTTCGCATGTCGGGCTCGATGTTCGCCATGTATCGCGGCCATGGCGCCCATCTGCTGCGGGCCCTCATTTCGTACGGGCTGGACCGCAACCGTGATGCATTCGAGGAAGTTCGTCCTCCGACCATGGTGAAGACCGAAACAATGATCGGGACGGGTCACCTACCCAAGTTCGCTGATGACGCCTATCACCTTGAACGCGACGACCTCTGGGCGATTCCTACTGCCGAGGTTCCGCTCACGTCGATGGTGGCGGGGGAGATCCTCGACGAGGCTGAGCTTCCTTTGCGCTTGATGGCGCACACATCCTGTTATCGCCGCGAAGCCGGTTCGGCAGGTCGCGACACACGCGGGCTGCTTCGGGTGCACGAATTTGACAAGGTCGAGCTCTATTCGTTCTGCACACCGGATCAGGCCCAGGACATGCACATGGAGATCCTCGGTCGTGCTGAGAGCGCTATTCGCGATCTTGGTCTCGCCCACCGGGTGCTCGATCTTGCCTGTGGCGATATCAGCGGTGCAGGTGCGCGCACCTACGACATCGAAGTTTTCGCCCCTGGAGCCGACCGGTGGCTCGAGGTTTCGTCGGTCTCCTGGTGCACCGATTATCAGGCCCGCCGCGCCAACGTCCGTTACCGTCCCGAAGGTGAGAAGGGCACCCGGTTTGTGCATTCGCTCAACGGGTCGGGCCTTGCTGTTCCCCGGGTTTGGGCAGGAATCGTTGAGACGTATCGCCAGGCGGATGGATCGATCAGAATGCCTGAGGTTCTTCTTCCGTACCTCAACGGGATGACCGAAATTCCAGGTCCTTCTTGATGGTGGGCACAGTCTTGTGGCTCCACGACGCGCCTGGCACAGTCCGCGCCGGTCCACCTGAGGGTGACGAGCACCCGATGCGAAAGGTCACCAAGCAGGTGGCGTTCGATGGCGGGTGGGACGAGGAACGCAGACGCAAGATGGCCGGACTCTTCGACTCGATGGCCGCCGATTGGACCGCGAGCCACGACAGCGTTGAACGTCGAGCCTCCATCACGGATGCCCTTACACGAGGTGATGTGCGTGACGGTCGAGTTGTCGAGCTTGGATCCGGTTCGGGGATGGGGACCCAGCAACTGGCCGAGCGTTTTGCCGACGTAGTCGCCCTCGACCTGTCACTTCAGATGCTCCTTCATGCACCAGCAAGCGCCGGCGCTCGGGTGCAGGGTGATTCGTCAACCCTCCCGCTCCGAACCGCCTCGGCCGACACCCTGGTGCTGGTCAATATGTTGCTGTTCCCAGCAGAGATTGCCCGCGTCCTCACACAGAACGGTCAGCTGGTCTGGGTGAATACTGGGGCCGAACGCACACCGATCCACCTCATGCCTGAGGAGGTCATCGAAGCCTTGCCGGGAACGTGGGCCGCTCGTGCGGGCCGAGCTGGAACGGGCTTGTGGTGCGTGGCATCTCGCGTCACCTGATCTGAAGACCGATCCAGGCCGCTCCGACACCGAAGACGATGGTTACGGTGCCGTAGGCAACAGCATGCCAGCGACGGATGGCCCAGAGCGTCCCTAGGTCGTCTACCACTGTCGAGAAGGTGGTGAGCGCGCCGATTCCACCCACGCCGACGGCTACATCGCTAGCGCCCTGCGAGTTCACGAGGGCGGCAAGCAGGAACGCTCCAATGATGTTGACGAGCAATGTGGCGAGCGGCCGGGGGAGTACAGCAGCTATCCTCCATCGCGTCACGGCTCCACAGGCCGCCAGGGCACAAAACGCGACAGCAGTCATGTCGAGATCTCTGGGCGTTGCGCGACACGTCGGGCAAGCAGATACGCCGGGATCGACAGCACCAACGAGCTGACGGTCACCGAGGTAGCCCCACTGATGTCGGAGTGTTCAAGGCGCCACGCCACATCGAGCGCAAACGACGAGAATGTGGTGAGACCACCGCAGAACCCAACCCCGAGCGCAAGCCGCTTTCGATCATCAGCGCGTGGCCAGCGGACAACGACAACCCCGAGAAGGGCCGAGCCGACGACGTTCACGATCAGCAATGCGAGGGTCGGTCGGTCCATGGCATTCAGAACGAGCCAACGAGTCAACGAGCCAACAACCCCGCCTACGGCGACATATTGGGCGGCTCTGGTCACCCTTGCACCGTAGAGTCTGGCCATGGACCTGAGCATGATCCGTCATCAGTACGAACAAGCAGGCCTCGATATCGGCGACGTCGACCCGAATCCAATCGTGCAGTTCCGGACGTGGATGGACGCATGGGCGGCAACTGGCCCGCGTGATCCGGGGGTCATGGTCGTGGGCACCGTCGATGCCGACGGGTGGCCGGCGACCCGGGCCGTATTGCTACGCGGGCTCGACGAGCGGGGCTTCGCCTTCTTCACCAACCGCTTGAGTGATAAAGGTCGTGCCCTCGATGCCACCAAGCGGGCCAGTCTCAGCTTTGTTTGGCACGATCTAGAGCGGCAGGTTCGCGTTGTCGGTGAGGTCGAGCATCTGCCTGATGCCGAGTCTGACGCCTACTTTGCCACCCGACCCCGTGGTAGCCAGATCGGTGCCTGGGCCAGTGAGCAGTCGAGCATCCTCTCTAGTCGGGAGTCGCTCGAAGCCATTGTGGCTGAGGTCGAACACCGATTCCCCGATGAGGTGCCTCGTCCCCCGCACTGGGGCGGCTATCTCGTAAGTCATCAAGAGATCGAGTTTTGGCAGGGTCGTCCGAGTCGCCTTCACGATCGAGTTCGGTACCGACGTAATGGCGACGACTGGGCCATCGAACGCCTTGCCCCCTAGGACCTTGCCCTCGAGGACCTTGCTTCCTAGGCTCTGGTTCGCGGCAACCGATTGAAGAATGAACCTAGTAAGTGGAGCTTCCGATGATTCAACGTCTTACTGTCACGATGCTTGCCGTGAGCCTGCTAGCCACCGCATGTTCTGGCGAAAACAGCAATAACGATGTTGTCCCTCAAGCAACGGTGAGCGCCAGCGTTGATGGTGATGCTGGTGATGGCGTGTCCGGCGGCGGTGATGGTGATGGCGCGGACGACTGCGGCCAGGGTGGAGCCTTCCCCGACGACCCGGACTTTCGAGAGGCGATCTGCTTTCCACTCATGGCAATGGCCAGGCTGATAGGCACCGACGTCGCCATAAATCCCGAGTGGGGGACGCGGGTCACGGCGGCGATGATGAACTATGCCAATCGCGACGAAGCAATGGCCGAACTCGCTGCAGTGCTGGCCGAGATCCAGGCGGCTGGTTAGTCCCAGCTGAGGATTGCCGCGGTGAGGACGTCGATCAACATCGCGACTTGAGGCGCGCGGGGTGTTCCCTCATGGTCGCTCCAGTTTGTGGCTTCCTTATTCCACCGAATTGGCGGTGGAAGTTCGATCTGCACGCCCGTTTTCGGCGGCAGGTTGACCGGATTCGCACGATGCTGGCCACGAAGATCTTTGGGGATGTCGTTCAGGTCATCGACGATGCCGTACTGGTCGGGCAATCCGCCCCGCAGATGACTTGCGATATGGCTGGCCAAGTCGCGGTTGCGTCCACCAAGAAGCACATCCCAGAAGCGATCGTCTCGGCCGTAGCCATGGATAGCGACCACCGTGTCGACATGGCCCACAAAGCTCGCGAGTGCATCTGAGTGCGACGGATCGAACAGGGTGGACGGGATGTGTTGGCGTAGCGGTGACGCCTGGATGACCCCGTAAAATGAGGACCTGGTGCGTTCCGCGACCTCGGACGCGATGACATCTGTGGTGCGCTCAAGATTTCCGCCGTGAAAAGCCATCAACCCAAAGGTTGAACGAATTTCGCAGACCTCAGTGACCTCAGGACGCGCCAGCAGTGACCGAAACATTGGTTCGACGATAGCGATCAACGCGCGCCCATACCCGCCAGACCACTAAAGCGACGAACAGCGCCTCGAGTGGAACACCCCAACGGATGAGATCGTCGAACCAGTTGACGATGCGTGCGGGCCAATTCGTCGCGAAGCGCCACAGTGGCAGGGCTGCGAAGTCCCAGTCGTTTCTGAGTTCGACATAGAGGCAGACGAGTGCAAAGACCGTGGTGACCGACCTGCGCTTCGCGGCTTCGGATGGATTGTCTTCTCGCCATGCCAGCAGCAGCACCAGTGCAACACCAAGCACGCTCACGACGCCGAGTCGCTCTGGTGTGGTGTTGTTGATCCAGGTGGCGACAGCCCCCTGGAACTCTAAGAACTTGTCGACGAGCACGTTGCCGGCACGAGGGTTGTCGAGGATCCGAATTTCCCAGATGCCATAGTCGATCAGGTAGAAACCGGCGATGATGAGAACGACGCCAGAAACCTTGCTCATATGGGGAAGGAAGCGGCGCATGTTGGCCGCAACGTTGGACTTTGCTCGGGCCAGGCTCACCGTCAAGAAGAGGATCACGGCGCCCATGCCAACGGCGTAGGCGACGAAACTACCAACGCCATTCCAGACCCCGTCGGTGGTGAACGCGTTGCTCACCGCCTGGATGAACAAGCCGATCGTGCAGCTCAGCGAGACAACGGCGTATGAGACGCCAAAAAGGAACATCGAGCTCGACTCGCGGCTGTTGGTGCCTTTGTTCAACTTCGGGAGGCTGAGAGTGATCTGCCGGCCCAGGACCATTGCGATCCCCATAGGGATGAGCAGCAAGCCGAGTAAAACAGTGATGTAGCCGACATATCTGATGACGGTTCCCGTGTTGAGGAACAGTGAGATCAAAACACCGAGGCTGCCGAACACGGCGATGAAGCCGACCGTGAGCATCGTGCCGACCCAGAGGCCACGCGTAACGGCCTTCAGGCGCGTGCTATCGGGTGTGTCGGTGCCGATGAAGTAGCCGAGGTAGGTCGGCAGCATGGCGAACCCACACGGGTTGAACGCGGCCAGCATCCCCACGCTAAAGGGAAATGCAAACTGCTCGAGATTCATTACGTGAGCTCCTGAATTTTTGCCGTGAGGTCGGTGGCGGTTAGTACTCCTGACCAGACCTCTATGACGGTGCCATCAGATGAAACGAACACGGTGGTAGGCATGGCGATCCCACCGAATTCAGCGAACAGATCGCCGGCAGGGTCCCAGCCCAGGTCGTAGGTAACACCGGTTTCCTCGATCAGGATTTGGGCGTCCTCGTGGCGGTGATCGGTGGAGATACCGACGAAGTTCACGGCATCGCCGAGCGTATTGGATACCTCTTGGAACTCGGGCATCTCCGCAACGCATGCCGGACAGGTCCGGGCAAAAAAATTGATGACGAGTGGGGTGCCCGCATAACTGGTGAAGTTGCGCGTGCCGCCATCGAACATGGTGAACTCGATGTTGACGTCGGAATGGACGGCCGCATCGGACTGGATGTCATCCACGAAGGGAGCGAGGCCATCGTCGCCAAGGTTGATGACGCGGGCGCTGTCATTGGAATTACCACCGCATGCGGCGGTAGTGAGGGTGATGGCGGCGAGAGCAGCGGCCAGTCGTTGGCGGGATATGGGGTGGGGGAAGCGTCGCACAACAATCTCCTGAGAGAACAGTACCGGAATGGATAGTGGCAAAACCCGGTTGAGGACTCGCCCCGTCCCAACGAAATGGTCCCCGGCCAAGTTCCCCTCGGGGACAGTTGGTGGCCGTGAAGCAACGCACGGGCGGACATGGGAGTGGCTTACAGGCGCCGAGTTAGGGCCCGGAGTCTGACACGGTGCCGCCGATGGCGGTCAGATCGGGGCTCGCGTAAGCCGTTGCCCGGATCTAGGGGGGAGCACCAAAGGCGGCACCGTGTTGCTCTGGGGGAGGGAAGCTCAAGCCGTCAGCCGTTCAGCGACCGCAGTGAGGTGGGCTGGGATCTCGATGACGGGCATCTGATCCTCGGGACGGGGGTTCTTGGAAGGACGACCCCGACGCCGCTTGATAGCGAGCATCTTGCCGTTCATGAAGAGTTGACCGCCCCACACGCCACACGGTTCGCCACGGTCGAGTGCTGCTTCGAGGCACGGTGCAAGCACTGGGCACGTTACGCAGACTCGCTTTGCCGCGGAGATTTCGCCGAGGTCCTCGCTGAAGAACAGAGCTGCAGCATTCGGAACGGCGCGGCACGAAGAGTGGTCATCCCACGTTTCGGCAGGAGCCATCTCGATTGGTTTGGGTTCTGTTGCGATGAGGAGTTCCATGACCTCGTTTCCTTCCTGAATTGTGAGCATGATTTCATTGTGTGCTGAGGTGGTTGTTGCAGAGGGAAAAGCAGAAAGACCGCCATTTCTGGCGGCCTCGGTGCGTTTCCCCTGTGTAGTGGCTGGTCAGCCAGGGGGAGCGCCGGAGGGCCGCTGGTGGGTATACGGCTTGGTGGTCATGAACCAGACGCCGGTAAACCCAGAACCCACATGCACATTCATGCGCGCGCGAGCATCTGCCTGAGTGGCAATGTGATGCTCGAGGCACAAAAGGTGCAGCATGTCGTCAGTTCCTTGAGACGCGACCGGAATGTCCGGCCCGAACACGGTCGCGAACTTCACGCCATCCGTCAACTGAATAAACTGGAGTTGTCGCCGAGCGCCTGGGATGAAGGTGAGGATTGGCCTGCAATCCCAACGAAAACCGTAATGGCCTAATATTTGAGAATTCTTCGATAGCGGGTGCTTGACGCCCGGGGGCCCTGTCGACAATCGCGTCAATCACATATCCAGTGTTACGACCGGAGGGGTGACTGCTACCGTCCCCGCATGGCCAAACCGGGGGCAGCTGAGATCACGGAGCGACCGTCGACGGGTCGGGTCTTCGAAGGTGGTCGCCGTATCCGTCTCGGTGATGTCGACGCAACCGGTCGGTGCCGCCTCGATGCAGCCGTTCGCCATCTGCAAGACATCGCTCGGGATGACTCCGCCGACTCCAGTCTGACCGATCCCATGGCCTGGGTTGTGCGGCGAGTGATGCTCGAAGTCCATGTGGCACCGGTGTTCCAGGAATGGGTTGACGCCTCAACCTGGTGTAGTGGACATGGGAGCCGCTGGGCGGAGCGCCGAACGTCACTGCGCGGCACGGAGGGTGCGCACATCGAAGCAGTCACTATCTGGATCTATGTCGATGGTCAGACGGGTCGCCCGAAGGCACTCAATTCTGATTTCTTCGACATCTATGGGCCGACGGCGGGCGAGCGGCAAGTGAGCGCTCGGCATGCACTCGCAACCAGCCCAGCCGAGGGTGCCATCGTTGAGCCTTGGCCATTGCGCTTTACCGACTTCGACATTCTTGGACATGTGAATAATGCTGCCCAGTGGGGACCGGTCGAGGAAGCGCTCAGTCGCATCGACGGACCACGCCAGGCCATCCACGCCGAACTTGAGCACGGCGTGGGCATCGAGCCTGGCTTCGACACTGAACTGTGGTGGCAGCCAGCCGAGGGTGGCGTCGACACCTGGCTACTGGCGAACGGCAAGGCCGGTTCGGTTGCCCGGGTGCGGCCGCTCTAGCGCTCTTCGCTATGTGGCGCCGATTTCATAGAAGAGCAGGCCTTCAGCGTCGCGACGAGTGGCAGCTTCGCCGAGTATCCGGAGATGCTCAAGGTGCGCGTATGTCTCGCTTGCGGCCATGCCTCCCCACGAACGCTCGCGGAACAACACTTTCATCCACTCGTCGACCGGTGCGTCGCCGAGGCCCTCCGCTGCATCGCGGAGTACGTCGAGACGTTCGTCGTGGTGGATCTTGATGTGGCCACAGCGTTGCGCAGCCTCGTCCATTGGATGACCGTGTGCGGGAAGGACAGTGGTGACTCCTTCGAGCGCGGCAACGCGGTCGAGGGAAGCGAAGAATGTGGCCAGAGGATCTTCGAGGTCGGTGCTCCCGGCGATGTGCGGCGTGATGGTCGGTAAGACATGGTCGCCCGACAAGAGCACGCCTTGCTCAGGGTCCCATAGGCAGAGGTGGTCAATGGTGTGACCGGGCGTGTGGACGCAGAACCAGTCGCGATCAGCAAATCGCATAGCGGCGTTGTCGGCGACCCGGATTGTGGGGGAGGGGGTCAGGAAACGCTGGCCGCTGCGCGCCCCCTCTCGGATGAATCGGAGGAGCGCCTCATCAGGCGGCGCCTCTCGGTTGGTGCCCCACGCCGTCTGTTCGGTCTCCATGCGGGTCTTCCACAGTTGGAGTATTTCGTCGTCGCTCATGTCGAGCGCCTCAGCCCCCATGTCATCACTTGCCTCAGACGAGAACGACACGAAGCTCTCATGCGTCAAGATCTCGGCGCCAGCCACTTCGTGCAGCTGAGCGCTACCGCCGTAGTGATCTGGGTGCGAGTGGGTAACGATCGTGGTGTGGACCCGTTCGAGCGGGATGCCAGCCTGCTTGAGGCGGCGCATCAGTGCGTCCCACGAGTCTTCCCCGGGAAGGCCGGGGTCGACCAAGGCGACACCGTCACCGTCGATTAGGGCGTAGCAGTTGACGTGACCGAGACCAGGCATCGAGATCGGTAGCTGCATCCGAAGAATCCCCGGCGCAACCTCAATGACGTCCTCGGACGCCGGCTCTTGTTCTTGTTTTGTGTATGTCTGCCCCATGACCCTTTTGAGGCTACGGGGTCGGACCCTTATCCGCGAAAAGAGCGGGATCTTCAAACAGCGCGGAGCGATAGTGGCGGAGTTCGTCCAGGCTCTCGCGGATGTCATCGAGAGCCCGATGGCCGCCCGCTTTCTTCGGGGCGCCGGTGAAGGCGTCTGGTTTCCAGCGACGGGCGAGTTCCTTTAACGTCGAGACATCGATCGATCGGTAGTGCAGGTAGTCCTCTATTTCGGGGAGGTACTCGGCGAGAAACCGCCGGTCCGTACCGATCGAGTTTCCGCAGAGCGGAACGGTACGAGCTTCGGGAATGTGCTCTTTGAGGAAGGCGAGCGTGGCTGTGCCGGCTTCCTCCAGCGAGACGGTCGACGTCGTGATTGCCTTGAGCAGCCCGCTACGGGTGTGCATATTGGTGACAAAGTCGTCCATCTCCGCAAGTTCGGCCTCGGTGGCGTGGACGATCAGGTCCGGCCCCTCGGCGATCAACTCAAGGTTGTCGTCGGTGAGCAGGGTCGCAATCTCAACAATCACGTGTCGGCCTGGCTCCAGTCCCGTCATCTCAAGATCCATCCATGCGAGCATGGTCTCAGGGTAGACGCCGCCGTCGACTACGTTCGCTTTGTGCTCAATTTGCCTGTCCTTCGTCTCGACCCCGATCTACCGCTCCCGGTGTATGCCCGCCCGGGTGATGCCGGTATCGACCTATTGGCGCGTGAGGATGTCACGCTCGTAGCTGCGGGCGGCCGAGCCCTGGTGCCGACAGGCGTCGCCATCGCGCTACCAGAGGGCTATGCCGGTTTCGTTCAGCCCCGAAGTGGGCTTGCGTTCAAGCATGGCGTCACCTGCCTCAATACGCCCGGGCTCATTGACTCTGGCTATCGCGGCGAGTTGAAGGTCTGCTTGATCAATCACGATCCCACGGCCGATTTCATGGTCACTCGCGGTGAGCGCATTGCTCAGCTCGTCGTGCAAGCAGTTGAACACGTGAACTTCGTGGAGGTCGATGACCTCGACGAAAGCTCGCGCGGCGACAAGGGATTCGGGTCGACCGGTCGGTAGCCCGGTGGATCAGTCGTTGTCGGCACCGGCCATTTTGCGGAGACGGACCCAGCCTCGCTCTTGGTCGAGATCGTAGTCGTCGATTAATCCGGCCGTGATCGCGTCGAACCGGTGAACGGCGGCAATGTCGAGAGCGGCCTCCACCGACCGCTCAGCATGGAACTCTAGGACCCCACGGTCGATCCGAAACACGACCTGGATCTCTTGCTCGCTTTGGTCGCCGCCCTCGGTTCCGTCAAGGAGCAAGATGACGGCTTCGTCGATCGCCAGACGAAGATCATCGATCTCAGAGAAGGACATACCTTGGCGCAGCCCGAGCGCGGCAGCACCCACACGAACGATCCGGCCATATTCAGACCGGGCCGGAACGCGTAACAACACCTCGTCGGTGTTTGCATCCATCACTCAAGCAGTATTTCACGTCGGCGCCCGTCGTCGCGACCGCGGTGCCCGGCGCCGATACTGTGCGGACATGACTGTGCTCGTTGATGCTGCTGTCTGGGAGTGGCGCGGTGCGAAATGGGCACATCTGGTGAGCGACGAGTCGTATGACGAACTCCATGAGTTTGCCAGGCGAATCGGGAAGCGGCGGCTCGGATTCCAAGGCGACCACTACGACATCGAGGCCGTCGATCGCAGGCGGGCCATCGACCTCGGCGCAGAGGTTCTCGACAGTCGTGTGCTCGTTCGCCGGTTACGAGGTGCAGGGCTGCGCCGGCGCAACCACAAGCCGACGTGGCAGCGTATCGGCCTTGCCGAGCGCGGCTTGGTCCTTGATCCTTCGCCGCTTCGAGACCTCGTACCCCGCTCGAGCGACGTGCTCACGGCCCTTGGCTACATCGATCAGGTCGCTCACACGTCCGCGTATGTCGATGAATGCCAGCTCGTGATTCTTTTTGATCTTCAGGACGAGTTGGTCAGCGGGATTGAGGGAGCCGACCTCGTCTGGCGGGGTGAACCGCGAGCCGACGGCGAACGAAGCATCGAACTCTTCTTTAGCCGCTGAGTTCCGATATCGAAGTCACCGCCCTGCGCAAACTAAGGACAAGTCGGTCGTCGTAACCTTGGTCTACGGTTGCACCATGATCGGAAAGCTGCAACGCAAACTCCCCATCACCACCAAGAATCCTGTTGAGCTCTCTAGTCGGATTGTGGATGTCGGCGAGCACGACGAGCGAGTCAATCGGGTTACGCAGCAACTGACCGAACTGGCACCCGACATCTCGATCGTCGAGTCGTTCAGCCATATCTACAGCTTCCGCACCGAGGAGGGCCTGGTGTGTTTCGACTCGTCAGGAAAGATGACCGGCGAGGAAGCTGTCACATCGATGAGGACGTGGTCGACTGAGCGAGTGCATTCGCTCGTCTACACCCACGGACACGTCGATCATGTCGGCGGGAGCGGTGCTGTCGCAACCGATGCCGATCGACGTGGCTATGCGGGACCGAGCGTTGTTGGGCATGAAGCGGTTGCCGCTCGATTCGACCGCTACGTCCTGACCGATGGCTATAACTCCGACATCAACGCTCGCCAGTTTGGCGGCATCAGTCAAGCGAATGGAATAGGGCTCGCCCGTGGCCCGCGGTTCCTGCCCGAGGACGTGCTCTGGCCGGATCAGACATTTGTCTCGAGCCACGATCTCTCGGTTGGCGGCGTCGACTTCGAATTGCACCATGCCAAGGGCGAGACCGACGATCACCTCTGGGCATGGGTGCCCTCGTCAAAGGCGCTCTGCGTCGGCGACCTGGTCACCTGGGTTTTCCCGAACTGCGGCAATCCGCAGAAGGTTCAGCGGTTCCCTCTGGAGTGGGCGGCCGCGCTGCGCGAGATGCAGAGCTACGACGCTGAGTGGCTGCTTCCCGCTCACGGCCTGCCCGTGCAGGGCAAGGAGCGCATTGATCGCGTGCTCAACGATCTTGCAACCTCTTTGGAAATCCTCGTGAACGACACCCTTGAGAAGATGAACGCGGGCGAGTCGCTCGATGCGATCATTCACTCCGTCAGCGTTCCCGACGACCTGCTGGCCCGTCCATGGATGCAACCGGTCTATGACGAACCCGAGTTCGTCGTGCGCAACCTGTGGCGTTTGTATGGAGGCTGGTGGGACAAGAACCCGGCAAACCTCAAGCCCGCCCCACAGTCGGTCTTTGCCGCTGAGGTCGTGAACCTAGCCGGCGGTGCTGATGCTATGACGGCGCGGGCAACAGAGGTTGCTGACTCGGGGGATCTACGGTTGGCCTGCCAGTTGATCGAGTTAGCTGTTCAGGCTGACCCCATGTCTGTTTTGGCCCATGGGGTGCGGGCGGAGATCTACCAGGCCCGTCGTGATGCTGAATTCAGCTTGATGAGCAAGGGCATCTACGCCTCGGCGTCTCGCGAATCCCGCGCCATCGCCAGCGACTAAGACTCGCCAGGAGCAGCATTCGGTTGGGACTTTTGGCTAAGGCCGGCCGGTTTCGTCGAAACCGCGGACGATGCGACCCCAGAAATCGGTGACTAGTCGTAGCGACTCAAGGTCGATGCGTTCATTGTTGCCGTGGAAGCGGCTGCCGAAGTCGGCCATATCGATGCTGGGGGAAAAGATGCCGGCCCCATAGACCGTTGCGCCGTGCGGACGGTAGTAGCGGGCGTCGGTCCCGCCGACGATCAAGCCAGGGTGGACACGAGCGGTCGGATCGGCGGCCTTTACCGCAGACTCGATCACGCCCCACATCGGGGTCTCGTGTGGTGAACGGCTTGCCGATCGATCGCTGAGGACCTCAATGTCGACCTGATCGGCGAGGTCGCCGATGGCGGCTTCCAGTTCGGCGCGGACATAGTCGGTGTCTTGGCCTGGCAGGGTGCGAATATCGACGTCAATGTGTACGGCATCGGGGATCATGTTGATCTTCTGGCCGCCTTGGACGATGTTCGGCGAGATCGACATGTGCGAGCAGGCGTGCAGCATCTTGCCGCCGAGGTCACCAAGTGCGACAGCGGTGTCCCATACGCGCTCAGGATCCATGAGTGCGGCACGCATGTCGCCCTCCATGCCGAGTGCGTCAAGAAGTCCGATCCAAAGGTCATCGAGTTGGGGGGTGGGGCGATGTCCACCGAGTCGGCGGAGAACCTCGGCTGCTTTCAGCAAGGCGTTGTCGGCGCTGAGCGGCATTGAGCCATGTCCAGGCGTTCCACGCACAGTGAGACGTACGCCTCCCGCTCCCTTCTCTGCCACATTGATCAGTACCGAGCGGCCGTTGTCATGGCTGAATCCGAATCCACCCATCTCGGTTAGGACGTAGTCGGCCATGACCGCATCGTGCTCGTTCTCGAGCATCCACTCCGCACCCCAGTGACCGCCGGCCTCTTCGTCAGCAACGGCGAAATAGATGAGGTCGCCCTTCGGCTTGTAGCCGGTGGCTGCGAGGTTCTTGAACGCCACCGCCATGGACGATGTGAGGTTCAACATGTCGATGGCTCCCCGACCCCAGACCTCGTCGCCAATGATTTCGCCGCCGAACGGGTCATGATCCCATCCCGCCTCATTGACGGGGACCACATCGGTATGGCCCATCAGGCACAGCGATGGAGCGTTCGGATCACTGCCTTCGATTCTTGCGACGAGCGAACCGCGCCCCGGCGCGGGCTCGAAGCGTTGGATGTCCAGCCCGCCGCCTTCAAGGAAGCCCTGCAGGGTGTCGACCGAGCGCAGCTCGTGGCCGGACTCCTTCGAGCCGTCGTTGACGCATTCGTTGCGGATGAGCTGCTGGAGCAGTTCGGTGGTGGTGCCGGCGAGTTCAAGGATCCCGCACTGTAACCCAGCATCAGAACAGGCAAGAAAATGAACAAGCCACGGCATCGCAGACCCCGGTATCCAAACTCGGTCTTACCGCCGTGGTGAGTCCGATAACCTAGACACTCGTGGCATTGCTCGTTCAGAAGTTTGGCGGTACCTCCGTCGGGGATCCAGATCGCATTCGCGAAGTAGCTGACCATGTGGCCCGCTGTCGCAAGCGTGGCGATCAGGTTGTGCTCGTCGTCTCGGCTATGGGCAAGGAGACCGACGAGCTTCTCCGGCTCGCTGACGAGGTTTCCTCAACCAAACCGGGACGCGAGATGGACATGCTCATCACTGGCGGCGAGCGCAAGGCATGCGCCCTTGTTTCGATGGCGCTGCATGAGCTCGGTATCGAGTCTGATTCGTTCACTGGCAGCCAGGCTGGGTTCCTGACCGACACCACCCATCGCAACGCCAAGATCCTTGACGTCAATCCCTATCGGATCAAGGCCTCACTCGAGGCGGGCAAGGTCCCGGTCGTCGGTGGTAGCCAGGGCGTGTCGAGCGACAACGACGTTACATTCTTCGGGCGGGGCGGCTCCGATACGACGGCGGTTGCGCTTGCCCACGCGCTTGATGCGGAAGCCTGCGAGCTCTACACCGATGTCCCTGGCGTCTTCACCACCGATCCGCGGCTCGTGGCCGGTGCTCGCAAGATGGATCAGATCTCATACGACGAGTTGCTCGAGATGACCGCCACTGGCTGCCCCAAGCCAGCCATGCGTTCGGTTGAGCTTGCTCGTAGCTTCGGCGTGAAGCTTCACGTCCGTAGCGCTTTTAGCTGGGTGCCTGGCACCTGGGTTACTCAGGAGGAATCCATGGAACGCGCCATCATCTCGGCTGTCACCCACGACACCAGCGAAGCAAAGATGACTGTCTTGGGGGTGTCTGACCGACCGGGCATCGCCGCTCGGCTGTTCCGAAGCCTCGCCGACGCCAACGTCAACGTCGACATGATTGTGCAGAACGTTTCCGAGGACGGCCGAACCGACATCAGCTTCACGCTGCCGCACGAACAGATCGATGCATCGAGGTCCACCGTGGGTCACCTGCTCGAGGAGCTCGGTGCCAACGGAACCATTGCTGACCCTGAGATTGCTCGGGTGAGTTTGATCGGTGCAGGCATGCAGACCAACCCGGGTGTGGCCGCGACCATGTTCGAGACGATGTCAGTTGCCGGGATCAACATCGAAATGATTTCGACCTCAGCGATTCGGATCTCCTGTGTGGTGCGCGAAGCGCAAGCGGAGGCGGCCGTAGCCGCTCTCCACGCTGCGTTCCAGCTCGATCGCCCTGCCGCTGAGCGAGACGATCTCTAGTCCTTGACGAAGACTCGCAGGGTCTGCTCCCAGCGTGGCGTGCTCAGGTGCCAAGATTTTCAGCGCAGGAACCAAACTGCTCTTCGGTGGCGAGACCCCCGCAGGAGCTGCCGAAGTCTTCGTATTCAGAGCCAAATGGTGCGATCTCGTAGAGCTTGTCGCAGGCGTAGAGGTTGCCTTCGGCGCAGTCGTCGTGGATGCGGTCGAGGTACGCGTCGTCGCCGTAGCTTGTGGCTTCCGGAACGCATCCGCCATAGGTCGGTTCCTGGGTGTAGCCGCAGGAGCTGCCGAAGTCTTCGTATTGAGAGCCACCCGGTGACATCAGGTAGAGCTCGTCGCACGCGTAGAGGTCGCCGTCGGCACAAGTCTTGTAGATCCCGTCGAGGTACACGTCGTCGCCGAAGCTTGTGGCTTCCAGAACGCATCCGCCATAGGTCGGTTCCTGGGTGTAGCCGCAGGAGCTGCCGAAGTCTTCGTATTGAGAGCCACCCGGTGACATCAGATAGAGCTCGTCGCACGCGTAGAGGTCGCCGTCGGCACAATAGTCCCGTAGATCGTCGAGTTCGGGATCATCCCCGTAGGCGTCCGCATCGAAGTTCTCGTCGTCGCTCAGGTCATCGAATGAGAATGACTCGGAGTCGAACAATTCCTCCATGCAGCTGAAGAGGATCATCATCATCGCTGATCCCATCACTTCGTCGGCCTCATCATCGGCTAGGAGCAGTTCACCGATGTCAATGTCCTCGTTTTGGATAGCGCTGATCATGCAAAGAGCGCCATCTTCGGACACGCCGTCGCTCATCATTTCGTCGACCAGGAGTCGTTCGATTGTGGATAGCTCGTCTAATAGAAGAGCATCGCTGTCGCTGTCGCTGTCGCTGTCGCCGTCGCCGTCGCTGTCGCCGTCGACAGTGCCCCCACTGCAGTCGCTTGCTATCTGATCGCGTGTCGAAGCGTCTTCGTCGCTCAGGACGTCGGATTTGAACACCTTGCTGATGTCGAGTCCGGCTTC
>Ga0233427_10001215_pt1 | contig 28759 bp, 36 predicted proteins | sample SI_118_April2016_5_FD_179885 | JGI IMG/M metagenome (GOLD analysis project Ga0233427, IMG submission 179885) | Seawater microbial communities from Saanich Inlet, British Columbia, Canada - SI_118_April2016_100_MG | ecosystem: Environmental > Aquatic > Marine > Inlet | place: Canada: British...
TACACTATGTCATACGGAAGAGTGGGTGAGAGGCTGAAACCAGTCGTTTGCTAAATGACCGTGCGAGGAAACTTGTACCGAGGGTTCGAATCCCTCCTCTTCCGCCATTAAAATAGAGGCTGATCTCTAAAAAAGTCTTTCATAGGTATGGGTTTTTTTTCCAGTATATATCTATAAACGTTATAGTTTTCTAAAACACGCTGTACATAATTTCTTGTTTCTCTAAATTTTATCAACTCTATCCAATCAACATAATTTATTTGTTTCTTTTGAGGATTCTTATTAATCTTTTTCCAATATTTAACTCTATTTGGACCGGCGTTATATGCAGCAACAGCAAATGGGTAGGCGCCATCATATTGTAATATTAAACCTGCTATGTAATGAGATCCTAAATTTATATTATACTCAGGATCAGTAGTTAATCTTGATTTTGAATAAGGTAGTTTTGCTTGTTTGGAAACTAGCTTTGCAGTATATGGCATAAGCTGCATAAGTCCTTTTGCACCAGCATGACTATTAGCACTTAAATCGAACTCACTTTCTTGTCTAATAATTGATAGTATAAATGCACTATCAGGAATTTTTCGACCATTTATATTTTTAGGAGTACTGATAATTGGATAATTAAATTTGTTATGAAATCTTTTTTGATAAGAAGCAATTTTTGAAACTTGTATCGCAAAGTCATATCTTTCTATATTAGTTGCAAGCTCAGCAGTCAGAACCTCGCTACCTTTGATTATGTTGTCATTAGCAAGATGTCTTAAAATAAATTTTGAATATTTGTCTTTTTTTAATTCATCTAAAAGATAAACAATTTTTACAAGCTCTTTGTTAAAAAATATGTAACGGTACTTGTTATCAACTTCCATATCTTTTTTAAGTTCAAATTTACCGTTTGGATTTAGCTTTAAAAAGGCTAATTGACCATAATATGTAGTTAAATATTTTGATGCCTCCTGATACCATTTATTAGATTGTTCTCGGTCACCTAACTTTTCATATGTTCTTGCTAGCCAATAAGCACCTCTAGAAGTACTAATAGGATAACTGACGTTATTATAAAAATTTTGAAAATGATTTTTTGCTATTAATGGATCATTTAAAAAACTTAGAGCAATCCATCCACTCATCCATTCTGCAGCTGCAAAATCAGGACCCTCTGTCATTCCATGATTGCTTGAAATTTTATATGCTATTTCATATTTTTTTTTATAAATAAGTGCTCTTGAAATTATTTCACGCTCTTTCCACCATTTTTCAGGCATTACTAAATAATCTTGATCATTTTTAATTTTTAGTAAAATTTCTGCAGATGAGTCAATACGGCCTTTTTTTCTTCTCCATTTTAGACGGTCATAATTTAATCCTGCATCATTTTTAAATTTTTGTGGAACATTTTTAATGGCTTGGTCTACACCATAACCTTTGCTAATTAGTATTTGTCTTGCAGTATACAAAAGTTCATAATCTTTAGGTAGATATCGGGTTAGTCTTTTAAGATCCCAGTATTTACTATTCCAAGCCAAATAATCAGCTCTTTTGATATAATCTTCTGCATTTAGGTATTTTTTAAATTTTTTTCTAAAAAATTTTAATTCATTTTTTGATAGTTTTGCAGTAATCCACCCTTCTTTTATTAAACTAGTTCCTTTTATTTTGTCACCATTTAAAACATAGCTTTCTCCAAGTATCATTTTCCCATATCCACTTAATGGCTCAGTTTGATTAAACCAGTTAATTATTTTTTTTGGTGATATTTTGGATGTAGATAATTTATGTTCGGCAAGAAATCTTAATTTCTCTATTCTTGGATATTGGCTATTACGATCTATAAAAACTTTATAGTCATAAAAAGAGGCCTGATTACCAGGCGTTGATAAGTGCCGCCATTGAATAAAATTATATATTGACTTATCTTTAGCTTTTTTGGCAATTTTTAATGATGACGACCACCTACTTTTTTGCATTTCAGAAATTGCTTTTCTGGCAATATTAAAATCTTTCTTGTTGTAATATTTAGATATTTTTACACTTCTAGATTTAGTTAAACCAGATATAGAGGGTTTTTTTTTAGGAATTTTAAAAGATAGTCTTGTATCTTTTTTTATTTTTTTTACTTCTGCAATTTTCTTTTCTATAATTTTTATATTTTTATTTTTTTTTGGCTTCTTTAGTGGTTTTAAAATATTTTTGGATATTTTGTTCTTTATTTCACTATCAGAAAGAAACGGCTTTTTAAGAGGAATTATCAAACCTGTCTCAGCTAAAACATAACTAAAATTTACCAAGATTGATATTAACAAGCCAAGAGATAATATTTTTTTACGCATAATGTTTTAGTATATGAATCTATAAACTATGTTATAAGTATTTATGTTCAAAGGATCAAATGTTGCTTTAATTACACCATTTAAAAATAATGGTCTTGACGAGGAAGCTTATATAAGATTAATCCATTTTCATATGGATAACGGTACTAGTGGCCTTGTACCTGCTGGGACAACTGGAGAGTCACCAACTCTTAGTCATAATGAACACCAAAGAGTTATTGATTTATGTATAAAAGAAAGCAATGGAAAAATACCTGTCATTGCTGGAACTGGCTCAAACTCAACAGAAGAAGCAATTTCCTTAACCTCCCATGCAGAAAAAGCAGGTGCGAATGGGGCTTTAATTGTTACACCATATTACAATAAACCAACTCAAGAAGGTTTGTATCAGCACTATAAGGCTATTAATGATAAGTGTGGAATTCCTATTTTGATTTACAATATACCTGGTAGATCAGTAATTGATATGTCTGTTGATACAATGGCAAGACTTTTTGAATTAAAAAATATTGTTGGTGTCAAAGATGCAACAGGTGATTTAAATAGAGTAGATCAACAATTATCAAAGATGGGTAAAGAATTTATTCAATTAACTGGTAACGATGATAATGCTTTTGAATTTAATAAAAGAGGGGGCGTTGGAACTATCAGTGTAACTGCAAATATTGCTCCTAGATTATGCTCAGATTTTCAAAAACTTTCAGCCTCTAATAATCAAAATGATATTAATGATGCTGATAAATTAGATAAGATATTGCAACCAGTTCATAGCGCTATGTTTGTTGAAAGCAATCCAAGTCCAGTCAAGTATGCTGCTAAATTAATGAACTTATGTGATGATGAAGTAAGATTACCTTTAGTGAAAACTTCTGAAAATGCCAAACCTACTATTAAAAAAGCTTTAGAGTTAGCAAAATTGATTTAATGAATAAAAAAACCAATTCTGGTTTAAAGATTATTTGTCTAAATAGAAAAGCCAGTTTTAATTATTTTTTTGAAGATCTTTTGGAAGCTGGTATTGTTTTGAAAGGATCTGAAATAAAATCTATTAGAGACGGTAAGATCAATATAGCAGACTCATATGCGGTAGAAAAAGATGGTGAATTAGTTCTAATAAATTCTCATATAGCAGCTTATAAGCAAGCTAGTTATTCAAATCATAACCCCATGGATGAAAGAAAGCTTTTACTCAACAAAAAAGAAATAAACAAATTAATTGGAAAAATGCAAAGAGATGGATTCACTATTGTCCCTACCAAAATGTATTTTAAAAAGGGAAAAGCAAAAATTGAATTAGCAGTTGCAAAAGGAAAAAAGCAATTTGACAAAAGAGCCACCAAAAAAAATAGAGACTGGAACCGTGATAAAGCTAGATATATCAGAAAATCAAGCTAAGAATATTTACTTAGGAATTGGTTCTAATTTAGGAAATAGAATTATAAATATTGAAAAAACAAAATCATTTTTACTGGAAAAAGGTATAAATTTCATTTCTGTATCAAATTATTACGAAACTCTCTCATGGCCAGACCCAAAAAAACCAAAGTTTATCAATATTGTTTTAAAAGTTACCTGTGAGTACAAACCTCTAGAAATGATAAAATTATGCAAAATTATAGAAGGTAAATTAGGTAGAAGGAAATCTCCTAAAAATTCGCCAAGAGTTTGTGATATAGATATTATTGATTTTGATGGTTTGGTTTTAAAAGGTAAATTAAACTTACCCCATAAAATGATGCATAAAAGAAATTTTGTATTATTTCCGTTATTTGAAATAGAAAAAAAATGGCTACACCCAATAAAGAAAATTGATATTAAACAGTTAATTTATTCGCTACCAGATGATGATATTAGATCTATTAAACAAATTTGAATTAGTGTTATAATAGATAATGCTTAACTCTAATGAATTAATAAATAAAATTAAAGGATATAACAAATTCTTAAATTTAGAAAAATTAGATAAAGCATACAGTTTTGCAGTAAGAGCTCATCAAAATCAAAAAAGAGCATCTGGTGATCCATATTCAGTTCATCCTATTGAGGTGGCAAATATTTTAACTGATTTAAAATTAGATAGCGCAACTATAACAACAGGATTATTGCACGACACTATTGAAGATACATTTGCAACATACGAAACGATTAGAAATGAATTTGGAGACGAGGTTGCTGAATTAGTTGATGGAGTAACAAAGATCTCTGTTTTTGAAAATACCGCAGGTGCGAATTCAAAAGTTGAAAATTTTAGAAAATTAATTCTAGCAACTTCTAAAGATATTAGGGTTTTATTAGTAAAAATTGCTGATCGTCTTCACAATATGAGAACGATCAAAGCTATACCTAAAGAAGAAAAAAGAAAAAGAATTGCTCAAGAAACAATGGAAATTTATGCCCCATTAGCTGATAGAATGGGAATGCACATAATTAGAGACGAACTTGAAGATTTATCATTTGAAATTTTAAATGTTGATGCAAGAAAATTGATTAAAAAAAAACTTGATGAGATTAAATCAGATAGAAAAAACATATTTGAAGAACTTTCTTTAGAATTAAGTGAAATTTTAAATGAATATCATATAAACGCAGAAATTCATGGAAGAGAAAAAACACCTTTTTCTATTTGGAGAAAAGTCCAAAAAAAAAGAGTGTCTTTGGAAAAAATTACAGACATCATTGGATTTAGAATAATTTTGAAAAATATCGATGATTGTTACAAGACACTTGGAATCTTTCATAAAAAATATAATTGTATACCAGGTAAATTTAAAGATTACATTTCTTCACCTAAAATTAACGGGTACAAATCAATTCATACAGCTGTAATAGGTTCAAATAAAAAACCTATAGAGATACAAATAAGAACTAGTGAAATGCATGAATTTGCTGAAAGAGGTGTTGCATCTCATTGGCAATATAAGTCTTCAGAGAAATTTAATTCTTTAAGTTGGAAAGAATACGACTGGTTAAAAGATTTGGTTGAAATTATTGAAAAAAATGAGAACCCTGAACATTCTTATGAATACACTAAATTACAAATGTTTCAGGAAAATGTGTTTTGTTTCACACCTAAAGGTTCAGTAATAAAGTTACCTAAAGATGCTACTCCAATAGATTTTGCTTATGCAGTTCATACGAAAATAGGTAATACAGCAATAGGATGCGAGATAAATGGAAACAAATCTGAATTACAAGATATATTAAGAAATGGTGATAGTGTGAATATTATAACTTCAAAAAATCAATCTCCTTCATTGCATTGGATACCAACAACAAAGACTGGTAAAGCAAGATCAGCTATAAGAAGATATTGGCATGATAAAGGTGTACAAAAAGAAGAAAAGGCAAAAAAATATAATACCACATTATGGATTTCATTGCCTGACCAGCCAGGTCAGTTAGGTGACATTAGTTCTTTAATTGGTAGTCATAAATTGAATATTTCAAATGTTGAAATGGCAGGTAAAAACCCAAAATATATTAATTTTAAATTCAAATTAATTATCACTAACCTTAAAAACTTTACTAATTTTATTGCAGAGCTTAAACAAAAAGGTATAAAATTTAAGATAATTAGACACGAAGATAAAAGAAATGCTTTCACACAAAAAATCCTTAAATATTTTAAAAAAGACTAATGCTCTTTTAGAGGGACATTTTGTATTATCGTCAGGATTACATTCTTCAAGATATATTCAGTGTGCAAAACTTCTAAGTTTTCCATCTTTGGCTGATAAAATATGTAAATCATTAGCAAATAAGATTTTAAAAAAATATAAAAAAATTGACTTAATTCTTGCTCCAGCAATGGGTGGAGTGATCATAGGTTATGAAATTGGTAAACTTTTAAATAAAGAGACAATTTTTTGTGAGAGAGTTAATGGTAAATTTACATTAAGAAGAGGGTTTAATATTAAAAAAGATGCTAAAGTTTTAATTATTGAGGATGTTATAACCACAGGAAAATCAAGCTTAGAATGTGTAAAATTAATCAAAAAAGCAAAAGCTAAACTCTTAGGCTTTGCATCCATAATTGATAGATCAACAAAAAAATCACTTAAAATAAAAACAGGAATTACATCTCATTTAAAGATAGACGTTCCAACATTCAGCAAAAAACAATTGCCTCAAAGTCTCAAATCAATACCCATCACAACGCCAGGAAGTAGATTTATTAAGTGAAAAGATTAGGTGTAAATATTGATCACATAGCAACTATTAGAAATGCTAGAGGTGAAAAACATCCGGACCCATATCATGGAGCAACACAAGTGGTTAAAATGGGTGCAGACTCAGTCACCATTCATTTACGTGAAGATAGAAGACATATTAATGATTTGGACGCTAAAAAAATTTGCTATTTAAAAAAGGTTTTAGTTAATCTTGAAATTTCAATAAGTGATAAAATTGTAAAAAATGCTCTTAAAATAAAACCCAATTATATTTGTATTGTACCAGAAAATAGAAAAGAAATAACAACAGAAGGAGGATTAAACATAAAAAAAAACAAAAAAAAATTAAATACAATAATTCAAAAATTTAAAAAGGCTGGAATTCGTACAAGTTTATTTATAAATCCTTCAATAAAAGATGTTAAGATATCTAAAGAACTTAATGTAGATTGCGTCGAAATTCATACCGGCAAAATATCTAACTTAATAAAATCAAACAAAAACTGTACAGCTGAATTAAATAGAATAAAGAAATGTTCCATTCTTGCTAGCAAATTAAATATTGAGGTGCATGCAGGACATGGATTGGATTACAAAACAACAAAAATACTTTCAAAAATTAAACAAATTGAAGAGTTTAATATTGGTCATTTTATCATCGGCGAAGCTATTTTTTTTGGTTTAGAAAAAGTTATTAGAAATTTTAAAAAAATTATTACGAATTAATTAATGAAAATTCTTGGTATAGGCGCTGATATAATTCACAATAAAAGAATAAAAAATTCATTAAAGAATGTAAAATTTAAAAATAGAGTTTATGATATAAAAGAACTAAAACAATCAAAATTATTAAAAAATAAAGTAAATTATTTTTCTAAAAGGTTTGCTGCAAAAGAAGCTTTTGCAAAAGCATTAGGAACTGGTTTTAGGAAGAGTCTTAATTTTAAAGATATAATAATTATGAATGATAAAATGGGCAAACCTTACTATGTTAAGACCACCAAGATCACCAAAATTATTAAAAAGAAATTTAAAGTTAAAAAATTTAATTGTTTTCTTTCAATTTCTGATGAAAAAGATTATTCAACTGCATTTGCTATTATTCAGTCAATATGAAATTAGATAAAAATTTTTTTTCTGAAAATATAAAAACTCTTTTTTATGCGTTAATAATTGCAGTTTTTATTAGATCTTTTTTAATTCAACCATTTTATATACCATCATCATCAATGGAACCTACATTGCTTGTGGGAGATAGACTTTTTGTAACTAAATATTCTTATGGATACAGCAAACATTCTTTTCCATTTAGCCCTCCAATTTTAAACAAAAGAATAATGTTTAATAGTCCAAAAAGAGGTGATGTAATTGTATTTAAAACACCAGCAGATAATAGAACCGATTATATAAAAAGATTAATAGGACTCCCTGGAGACAAAATTCAATTTATAGACTCAAATTTATTTTTAAATAGCAGCGAAATCTTAAAATCTAAAATTTTAATTAAGAATAAAATTTATTGTGGTAACAAAACTATTGATGTTTACAAATTTGAAGAAAAGTTACCAAATGGTAAAAAATTTCACACCGTATACTTAAAAGATTATTCATATCAAAATTCTGATATTTTTACAGTCCCAGAAAATCATTATTTTTTTTTAGGAGATAATAGAGATTGTTCAAAAGATAGTAGATACTTAACTAGTGTTGGATATGTACACAAGGATAATCTAGTTGGCAAAGCTCAGTTTATATTTTTTTCTTCAAATAGGAGAATTGGAAGTATTTTCGCTTTTTGGAAATGGCATAAAACTATAAGATTAAACAGAACTTTTAACAAAATTAATTAATGAAAATTAATTATAAAACTTTAGAAAAAAAAATTAATATTAAGTTTAAAAATACAGAATTGTTAACAAAATCTCTTACCCATAAAAGTTTTGATGCTAACAAAAATAACGAAAAGATAGAATTTTTAGGTGATCGAGTTCTTGGTTTAATTATTGCCAAAAAACTTTTAGAAACTTATCCAGATGAAAAAGAAGGAGCTCTTGATAAAAAATTTGCATCTCTAGTTAATAGAAAAACTTGTTTAGAAATAGCTAATAGCATTAATTTAGACAAATATATTTTAACGTTTAATCCAAATAATAAGAAAATTAAAATTGAAGACAAGATTATTTCAGACAGCTGTGAAGCTCTAATAGGTGCTGTTTATTTAGATAAGGGACTGAATGTTGTTGAAAAAGTTATTTTAGACCTTTGGAAAAATCATATCAAAAATAGTGTTGTTACACAAATTGATGCTAAAACTAAATTACAAGAGTTGTCTTTAAAAATTTTTAAAAAACTTCCAAAGTACAAATTAATTTCTAATTCTGGACCTCGTCATAAGCCTTTGTTTAAAGTGGGTGTAAAACTTTCTAATACTAGTTATTTTATTTCTTCTGGTAAATCAAAAAAAGATGCTGAACAAAATGCTGCTATTGAATGTTTAAAAAATATCAAATAATCAGATTATGAATTGGATAGACGAAGGATTTTTATTAAATAAAAACAGATATAATGAAAACTCTTTAATTTCTGAATTTTTTACAAGAAAACATGGAAAAATATCTGGTATTATTTTTGGGGGAACTTCAAAAAAAATTAAAAATTATCTCCAGATTGGAAATAAAATTCATATAAATTATTATACTAAAAATAATAGTCGTATAGGTTATTTTAAGATAGAAATTTTAAATGCATGTAGTCCCTTGTACTTTGATCATAGACAAAAGCTATCTTGTATAAGTTCTGCCATGAATTTGATTAAGATTTTGACTGCTGAAGCTCAATCTAATGGTAAAGTTTATGAACTTATCAAAAAATTTTTTTTAATTTTAAGTAATCATGATTGGTTAAAAAGATATATCTTTTGGGAGTTGGAGCTTCTTAAAATACTTGGTTATGATCTTGAATTAGAAAAATTGGTTGAAAAAGACATAATAGAAAATCAAACTATTTATTATGCTAGCTCATCAACAGAAAAAAAATATGTACCTAATTTTATGATTGAAAAAAACTTAGAAGTCGATGATTTAAAAACTTTATTAAATGGTTTAAAGCTAGTTAGTGATTATCTTGATAAAACTATTTTAAAACCAAATAATTTGACTTATCCAGATAGCAGATTACTTTTTATAAATTCTTTAAGGTAATTATTTAATAATTTTATTAATTCTATCTGCGTAGTAACTAACAATTCCATTTGCTCCAGCTCTTTTAAAAGCGACTAAACTCTCATAAATGGAGTCTTTATTAATTAATTTTTTTTGAATTGCATTTGAAATTAAACTGTATTCACCAGAAACTTGGTATGCAAAAACAGGGATTCTAAATTTTTCTTTAATAGATTTTATAATATCTAAATAAGGCATTCCAGGTTTAACCATTACCATATCTGCACCTTCTTTTATATCTAGGGCAACCTCCCTTAAAGACTCATCACTATTTCTAAAATCCATTTGATAGGTTTTTTTATTTCCTTTCAAAGATCCTTTAGACCCAACAGCATCTCTAAATGGACCATAAAAACTAGAAGCATACTTAGCAGCATAAGATAAAATTTGAATATTTTGATAACCTGATTTATCTAATTCTTTTCTAATTTTTCCAATTCTTCCATCCATCATATCAGAAGGAGCTAAAACATCGCAACCCATTTCAGCTTGAAGTAACGATTGATTTATTAGAACTTCAATTGTTTCATCATTAATAATTTGGTTAGATTTAATTAATCCGTCATGACCATGAGAAGTGTAGGGGTCCAAGGCAACATCACACATTATTCCTATTTTATTTTTATACCTTTTTTTAATTTCAACGATTGCTTTGCAAACTAAATTATTTTCGTTAAGTGATTCTGAGCCAATTTCATTTTTTAAATTATTTTTTGTCTTAGGAAAAAGAGCAACCATTGGTATCCCATTTTTAATTGCTCTATCTACTATCTGCGAAAGTCTATTAATTGTGTATCGATAAACTCCTGGCATAGATGGTATTGATTCTTTTTTATTTGATCCATCAATCAAAAAAATAGGTAGAATGAAGTCACTTGGACTCAATGTGTTTTCTTGGATTAATTTTCTGGACCAAGAATACTTTCTATTGCGCCTAAGTCTCAATCCTGGATATTTACCTGTAATCATGTTTTTAATTTTCTTTTAAAATGCGACAAATGTAATATACAAATATATCTTAAAAAGAGTAATAAACAAATACAAAGGGTAAAAACACAAACATAATGAAGCTAGATTTTCAAGATTTTCAAAAACAAGATATCAGGTTCGACATTAACGAATTGCATAAGGCTTATAAAGAAATCATAAATATTAAAAATTTTGATGGTCCAGAGGGCATAACTAACTTTGGTGCTATTTCTTTAACACAAATACCTGGTGATCCAGAATCAATAAAAGGCCACAAAGCTAGAGGTATTTTTTGGACTTACCCAGATTCTTCAGGCAAAGAAGAAATAAGAGATGAAAAAATTAACGAGGCCGCTTATTCAGAATTTATTGATGATTATAAAAATACATACTTCAAAGAAGTTTTTGAAGTGCTATCATCAAAATATAAATTAGGAAGAGTTAGAATTTTGTTAAAACAACCTAGGTCAACATTAAGCTGGCATAGAGATCCAGAACCTAGACTACATATACCAATAATTACAAATCCAGGTTGTCATATGGTTATAGACAATGTTGCTAAACATTTGCCTGCTGACGGATCTGTTTGGATTACAAATAACACAAAGTATCATAATGCGTTTAATGGTGGTGAGGAGAACAGAATTCATCTCGTTGCATGTGTTTTAGATCATAAATTTAATTAAATTGAGAAAGATCTTTTTATCATCAGATCACGCAGGATATAAATTAAAAGAATTGATCAAATTATATCTAATTAAAAAAAAACTCAAATTCTCAGATTTAGGTCCGAACAGCGATATTAGAGTAGATTATCCTGATTATGCTCATAAGGTAGCAAAAAAAGTCAAGACTAATAAAAAAAATGTTGGAATTTTGGTTTGTGGATCTGGAATGGGAATGAATATTGCGGCTAATAGACATAAAAATATTCGTGCTGCACAATGTTTTAATTTAAAATCAACAAAATTATCAAGATTGCATAATGATGCAAATATCATTACATTGGGTTCTAGATTGTTAACTAATAAAAATGCATTAAATTGTGTAAATGTATTTTTAAATACAAAATTTGAAGGTGGTAGACATTCTAAGAGAATTAAAAAGATATAATTATGTCTAGTGAAAAAAATTATTTAAACGATAGTTACAAAAGTTTTTTTGAAGATAGCTTGGCTATAAAAGATCCTGAACTATATAAATCAATTAAAGATGAATTAATAAGACAACAACAACATATAGAATTAATAGCTTCTGAAAATATAGTTTCTAAATCTGTATTGGAAGCACAGGGATCTGTGCTTACAAATAAATATGCTGAAGGTTATCCAGGTAAGAGATATTATAATGGGTGTGAGCATGTTGATGTTGCAGAAAATTTAGCAATCGAAAGATTAAAGAAATTATTTAATTGTAAATTTGCAAATGCTCAACCACATTCTGGTGCACAAGCAAACGGAGCTGTTTTTTTAGCTTTATTAAATCCTGGAGATACTTTTATGGGAATGAGTTTAAATTCAGGTGGTCATATTACACATGGTTTAAAAATTTCAATGTCTGGTAAATGGTTTAATGCAGTTGGTTATGATGTTGATAAGGAATCTGAACTTATAGATTATGATAATGTTGAAAAACTTGCTTTAGAACACAAACCTAAACTAATTATAGCTGGAGGCAGTGCTTATTCAAGAATTATAGATTTTAAAAGATTCAGAGAAATAGCGGATAAAGTTGGTGCGTACTTAATGGTTGATATGGCTCATTTTTCTGGTTTAGTTGCTGGCAAAGGATATCCAAATCCATGTGATCATGCTCATGTAGTTACCTCGACAACTCATAAAGTTTTTAGAAGTGCTAGAGGTGGAATAATTCTTACAAATCACGAAGATCTTTCTAAGAAATTTAATACAGCTGTATTTCCAGGCTATCAAGGTGGTCCATTAATGCATATTATAGCTGCTAAAGCAGCTGGTTTCTTAGAAGCATTACAACCAGAGTTTAAAGACTACATTAAATTAGTCTTAGCTAATGCAAAGATGTTAGCTGAAACATTAAAAAATAATGGTTTTAAAATTTATTCAGAAGGTACGGACACACACTTAATGTTAGTAGATTTAAGACCATATAACGTTAAGGGAAACTTAGCAGCTGAAAGTTTATCTAGAGCAAATATTACATGTAATAAAAATGGAATTCCTTTTGATACTGAAAAACCAATGATTACATCTGGTATAAGACTGGGCACACAAGCTGCAACAACCAGGGGCTTTGGTTTGAATGAATTTAAAATTGTAGGTGAATTAATTACCAAAACTTTAAAAGGATTATCTGAAAATCCTGCTGATAATAGTAAAGTTGAAAATGAAATTAAAAATGAAGTTATTGCTTTAACTTCATCATTTCCGATATATAAGAATTTATAATAAATGATTTGTTCAATTTGTAAAAAAGGTGAGACGTCTGTAGTAGACTCAAGACCTACTGAGGATGGTACAGCTATTAGAAGAAGAAGACTGTGTGTATGTGGAGCTCGATTTACAACATTCGAAAGAGTTCAATTCAGAGAAATAATGGTTGTAAAAAAAAATGGAAGAAAATCCTCTTTTGATAGAGATAAACTATCTAAATCAATTTACATAGCTCTTAAAAAAAGACCTATAGACACAGAAACTGCTGAAAAATTTATTAGTAAAATTTCAAGATCTTTAGAAGAATTAGGTCAAAGTGAAATTTCATCAAACACAATAGGAACAATGGTTATGGAAGGCTTAAAAGAATTAGATCCTGTAGCTTATGTTAGATTTGCATCTGTTTACAGGAACTTTAGAGAGGAAAAAGATTTTGTACAATTCGTGGACAAACTAGATGTCTACAAAAAAAGATAAATTCTCAATTAAAGATCAATTATACATGGAACTTGCATTGGATTTAGCAAGGGCACGCCATGGTCTTACTGGTACAAATCCATCAGTTGGATGTGTTATTGTTAAAGATGATAAAATAATCTCTATAGGTCAAACATCTTTTAATGGAAGACCACATGCTGAATTAAATGCAATCAATAACTGTCACGAAAATCTAAAAGGTTCTAAAATGTATGTTACACTTGAGCCGTGTAGTCATTATGGTCTTTCGCCTCCGTGTACAAATTCAATAATCAAATCTAAAATTTCAGAAGTCATCTATTCAATAATCGATATTGATAAAAAAGTAAGGGGAAAAACAAAAAAAATACTTAGTTCAGAAAAAATTAAAGTTAAAACTGGCTTATTTAAAACTGAAATTAAAAAATTTTATGAGTCATATTTTTTTAATAGAAAAAATAATCTTCCGTATGTTACTGGAAAAATTGCAATTTCAAAAAATAATTTAATTTATAGTAAAGGCAATAAGAGAATAACAAATAAGTTGTCAGATAAATTTACTCATTACTTAAGATATAAAAATGACACAATATTAACTTCTTATAAAACATTAAATAAAGATAACCCAAAATTAAATTGTAGGTTAAAAAATTTAAACAAATTCTCACCGAAAAGAATTATTCTAGATAATAAATTAGAACTAAATACAAAAAGTTATTTATTTAAAACAGCTAATAAAAAAAACACAATAGTATTATACAATGAAGCAAGTAAATCAAAAATTATGTATTTTAAAAAGAGTAAAATAAAATTAATTAAATCTAAAATAAATAAGAATAAAAAATTTGATATTATTATGATTTTAAAAAATCTTTATAATTTAGGGTTTCGAAATACTTTAATTGAAGGAGGAAACGATTTAACAAATTATTTGATTAAGAAAAAATTATTTAATCAATTTTACTTATTTGAAGGTTCTAAAGAACTTTCAAAATCAACTGATTTTAAAGAATTTACTGGTTTAAAAATTCTCAAAAAAATCTATAAAAATAATCTTAAATTAAAATCAAATTTTGGTAAGGATAAAATAACGCTATACAGAAATTAAAATGTTTAATGGAATAATATACAATCGAGGAATCATATCAAAAATTGTAAAAAGACCCAAGGGTCTTAATATTTTTGTAAAAAGTGATTTTAAATTAAGTAATAAAAATTTAGGATTATCTGTAGCTTGCGACGGTGTTTGTCTAACTTTAATTTCTTATAAATCAAAAATAATGGAATTTTACCTTTCAAAAGAAACTGTTGATAGATCAAAATTCAAATTTTTGAAAACTAAGGATATTATTAATCTTGAATTGCCTTTGAAATACGGTGCAAAAATTTCTGGACATATTTGTCAAGGCCATGTCGATACCATTGGTAGAATTTTAAGTTTAAAGAAGATTGATAAATCTTATGTTTTTGATTTTGAGATTCCAATAAAAGAACGAAGACATCTTATTGAAAAAGCTTCTATATGCGTAAATGGTATATCTCTAACAATTTCTAAAATTTCAAAAAAAGGTTTTCAGATTTGGGTTATACCGCATACTTTTAATGAAACTAACTTATCAACTCTTAAAAAAAATAGTTTAGTTAATATAGAGATAGATATCTTATCCAAATACGTTAGAAATTATTTTAATGAAAAAAAATAATTTTACTACGATAGAAAATATTATTAGTGTTGCCAAAAAAGGTGGCATGTTCATATTGGTCGATGATGAAAAAAGAGAAAATGAAGGTGATTTAATTATTTCTACCTCTAGTTCTAATGCTAAAAATATAAATTTTATGGCAAAACATGGTCGTGGATTAATTTGCTTAGCACTTGATAGTCTTCAAGCCAAAAGATTGAATTTATCTTTAATGTCTACAAATAATCAATCAAGAAATAAGACAGCTTTTGCTGTTTCTATTGAAGCAAAAAGGGGAATCACTACTGGTATATCAGCAAAAGATAGAGCTAAAACTATTAAGATTGCATCAAAAAAAAATGTTAAAAAAAATGAAATTGTTTCACCTGGACATGTATTTCCAATAATAGCAAAAGATGGCGGGGTATTAGTAAGAGCCGGTCATACAGAAGCATCTGTTGATATATCAAAATTAGCAAAAAAAAACAATTCAGCTGTAATTTGTGAAATAATGAATGAAGATGGAACGATGGCAAGAGGCCAAGATCTTTTTAATTTTGCGAATAGACATAAACTTAAAATTGGTAAAATTGAAGATCTTATTGCCTACAGACTTAAAAAAGAAAAATTAATTAGATTAAAAAAACAAAGTAATATTGATGTTAAAAATCAAAAATATAAAATTAGGATTTATGAAAATTTACTTGATGGGTCAGAACACTTTGCTTTAATTAAAGGAGTTATTAAAAAAGGGATTACACCTAGAGTTAGAGTAATTTCGTCAAACGTAGTTCAGAATTATTTAATAAATCAACAACTACCTAATTCATTCAATAAAACTTTAAATTATTTTAAAAAGTTTAATAATTGTGTTCTCATTTTTATTAAAGACACAAATTTAAAATCAGTTACGCAAACACTTAAAGATTATAAAAATAAAGATTTTTATAAAAAAGGCAAAGATAAACTAATTAGAAATTATGGTATAGGAGCTCAAATAATTAAAGATTTAAAGATTAAGAATATGACCTTAATTACAAAATCGCCTAAAAAAGTTATTGGATTAGATGGTTATGGTATAAAGATTACTAAACAAGAAATAATATAATGAAAAAAAAATGTTTAATAGTTATTGCTGATTATTATGAAGATATTGCAAAAGGCCTTTTAGATAATGCATTAAAAGTAATAATAAAATCTAATTCTATTAAAATAATTAGAGTTCCTGGTGTGTTTGAAATTCCAGTAACAATTTCTAAAAATATTAAAAAATATGATGGTTTTCTTGCTCTTGGTTGTGTAATTAAAGGAGAAACTCCACACTTTGAATTTATATCTCAGGCATCTACAAATGCTATAATGGACTTATCAATTATTAACAAAAAACCTATTGGTAATGGAATCATAACTTGCTTGAATATGCGTCAAGCAAAAGCTAGAAAAAAGAAGGGTGAAGAAGCTGCACAAGCAGTAATATCAGTCTTGTCACAAAAATGAGAACCCATTTTAATGCAAAAAATAATCCAAGGGTTATCATAATCCAAAAACTATATGGAAAATTTTTTAATGAAGATAATAATGTAGATTTCCCCAAGCATAGATTTAAAAAATATATAAAAGATATTGTTTTAGGTACAATAGAAAGAAACGAATTAATACTTGATGAATTAAACAGTAAACTTGGAGATAAATTTGTCTTAGAAAATCTTGATAAAGTTTTTCAAGTTATACTAAAAGCTGCTACATATGAATTTTTATATAAGCCAAATACATCAATCAATATTATTATTAAAGAATATTTAAATTCATCAAATTTTTTTTTAGAAGACTCACAAACAAAATATCTAAATGCACTACTTGATAATGTTGGAAATAAATTAAGAACCTCTAATGCATGAATTTGATTTAATTAAAAAATATTTTTTAAATTTATCTAAGTCTAATAAATCATCATTAAATTTAAATGACGACGTTTTCTTTGATAAAAAAAAAAATTTAGTAATTTCAGTTGATACTTACCATGAAGGTAGTCATTTTATTAACTTTAAAAAACCAGAACTTGTAATTAAAAAGATTATTAGATCATCTATATCAGATTTAATATGTAAAGGAGTTCTACCTAAGTTTTATTTTATTTCAGGATCAGGGAACAAGAAAACTTTTTCAAAGAATAATTTATCAAAAATATCCAAATCACTAGCACAAGAACAGAAAAAATATGGAATTTTTTTATGTGGTGGTGATACAACTTTTTCAAATAAGTTAACTTTTTCAATTACGTCTGTTGGATATGCAAAAAAAATAATCTATAGAAATAAAGCAAAATTAAATGATGATATTTATGTAACTGGAAATTTGGGCGATAGTTTTATTGGACTTCAAATTTTAAAGAGACGCTTAAAGGTCGAAAAAAAAATTAAAGATTATTTTATTCAAAAATATTTTCTTCCCAATATTCAAATAAACTTAACAAAACAATTATTAAATTTTGCTAATAGTTCAATTGACGTATCTGATGGAATTATTGCTGATTTAGAAAAAATGATAAATAAACAAAATTTATCTTATAAACTTAGTGTAAATAAAATTCCAATTTCCAAAAATTTAATAAAACTAATTAAAAGTAAAAAATTAAAAAAACTCAACATAATTACCAATGGTGATGATTATCAGGTTTTATTTACAGCAAATCCCTCTAAAAGCAGAATCATTCTAAATTTTTCAAAAAATCTTGGTATTAAAATCACAAAGATTGGTAAAATTAACTCAGGTACTGAAAAATCTAGTGTTATTACCCAAAAAGGTAAGCAATTACTGATAAAAAATAAAGGTTATACTCATCAATTTTAAAAGTTAATTATTGTCTTTTTTAGCTTTTTTTGTATTGTCCGGGCTTAAAATTTAACAATCAACAACCTTAAGGTTTATATGAGCGCAACAGTCGAGACAATATTATTATACACAATCGCAGCTGGTTTTTTATCCATTGTTTATGGATTTTTCACTGGAAAAAATATTTTAAATCAAAGTGCAGGAAATGCAAAAATGCAAGATATTGCATCAGCTATTCAAATTGGTGCTAAAGCTTATTTAGCTAGACAATATAAAACAATTGCAATTGTAGGTATTGTTGTTTTGGTTATTGTGAGTGTTGCTTTTAGCCCGTTAGTTGGACTGGGTTATCTTGTTGGTGCTACTTTATCTGGTATTGCTGGATATGTTGGCATGCTAGTTTCAGTTGAAGCCAATGTAAGAACAGCTGAAGCATCAAGAAAAGGTCTTGCTCAAGGTTTATCTGTTGCTTTTAAATCTGGTGCTGTAACTGGTATGTTGGTTGCTGGTTTAGCTTTATTGTCTATAGCTGTTTATTATTATTTTTTATTAAAATATAATATAGATGAAAGAGAAATTGTTAATGCTCTTGTTGCTTTAGGTTTTGGGGCTTCTCTTATTTCAATTTTTGCAAGATTAGGTGGAGGAATATTTACTAAAGGTGCTGACGTTGGTGCTGATTTAGTTGGTAAAGTTGAAGCTGGAATACCTGAAGATGATCCAAGAAACCCTGCGGTGATTGCAGATAATGTTGGTGATAATGTTGGCGATTGTGCTGGTATGGCTGCAGACTTATTTGAAACTTACGCTGTAACAATTGTTGCTACAATGGTTTTATCTTCAATATTTTTTCAAGGCGATATGAGTATGATGATTTATCCATTAACTATTGGTGGCGCTTGTATTCTTACGTCAATTATAGGAACTTTTTTTGTTAAACTTGGTAAAGATAAAAATGTAATGAATGCTTTGTATAAAGGTTTTGTAGTCTCAGCTTTGTCTTCAATAGTAATTTTATACCCAGTTACAGATTATGTAATTGGTTTTGCAACCGAATATACGGTCAACAATAAAACTTTTAATGGTATGAGTTTATATTATTGTGGAATAATTGGTTTAGTTATTACTGGTTTGTTAATTTGGATTACAGAATATTATACAGGTACAAATTACAGACCTGTTAAATCAGTTGCTGCATCTTCGACAACAGGTCACGGAACTAATGTAATACAAGGTTTGGCAGTTTCTATGGAAGCAACTGCTGTTCCAGCGCTAATTATTGTTGCGGGAATATTAGCCACCAACTCTATTGCTGGCCTTTTTGGAATTGCTATTGCTGTAACGACAATGCTCGCATTAGCTGGCATGGTTGTTGCTTTGGATGCTTATGGACCAGTTACAGATAATGCTGGTGGTATTGCTGAAATGGCTAATTTAGATAAAAAAGTAAGAAAAACTACTGATGCTTTAGATGCCGTTGGTAATACAACTAAAGCTGTAACCAAAGGTTATGCTATAGGCTCTGCTGGCCTAGGGGCGTTAGTTTTATTTGCTGCTTATGTTGAAGATATTAAACATTTTTCTGGAGTATCAGGTTCAAAACTTGAAGGTATTGTAGTTACTTTTGATTTATCAAACCCCTATGTTGTTGTTGGTTTATTAATTGGAGGAATGTTACCATATTTGTTTGGTTCAATGGGTATGCAAGCTGTTGGTAGAGCAGGTGGTGCAGTAGTTGTTGAAGTTAGAAGACAATTTAAAAAATTCCCCGGAATAATGAAAAGAAAACAAAAACCTGATTATGCTAAATTAGTAGATCTTTTGACTGTAGCAGCAATTAAAGAAATGATAATTCCATCTCTTCTACCTGTGTTATCTCCAGTCGTACTTTATTTTATAATTCTTATGATTGGTGGTCAAGTAGCGGCTCTAGCAGCAGTTGGAGCAATGTTACTTGGTGTCATTATAACTGGATTATTTGTTGCTGTTTCAATGACTGCAGGTGGTGGTGCTTGGGACAATGCTAAAAAATATATTGAAGATGGAAATCATGGTGGAAAAGGTTCTGAGGCACATAAAGCCGCAGTCACAGGAGATACTGTTGGAGATCCATATAAAGATACAGCTGGTCCCGCTGTAAACCCAATGATTAAAATAACAAATATAGTTGCTTTACTATTATTAGCAGTTATTGCTGGTTAACTTTAGCTCTCTTTTTACCCAAAGGGTCATCTATTTTTTGTCTTAAAGAAGATAGAAAATTAAATACAAATGACCTTTTGGAGTAATCAGTATTTGTTATGTTTTCCTCAAATTTAACTTTCTGCATACTTTTTTTATCGTAAAATTTTTTACTAACTAAAACACCTTTGCTGTCAATTTCTAATATCAATATATTATTAGTTAGTAATTTTTTTTTACCCAGTTTTGTTAGTCTTGAACTGCTTGTTTTCCGTTCTATGTATATATAAACATCATTATCGAAAGTACTTTTGGTAGATGGTGGGCCGATAATTTTAGTAATATCATTCTTATTTGATGTATTTATCTTTAATTTTAATTGTTTTTTTTCAAGATTATGCACTCCATGGTGCTGAACTACTTTATTTAAAGTACAATTTGACAATAATAAAACTAAGGATAAAAATATAATTTTTTTCATGAGTTCTAAATATATTAATCTTTATAATAAATTAATTAGTTACACTAGAAATAAAGATTTATACATGTTTTTGAATAAAGATGATAGTTTTTCAGATCGTTTAACCTTATTTTTGTTACATTTTTCTTTCTTTTTGAAAAGATATAAAAATAGCGACAACAAGATAATCTTACAAGAGATTTATGATTTTATCTTTAGACAGCTAGAATTAAGTATAAGAGAAATAGGTTATGGCGATCAATCGATTAATAAAAAAATGAAAGATTATATTAACTTATTTCATTCAATGGTTTCTGAAATTCATTATTGGGATGAATTATCTAGAAAGGAGAAACATAAAAAATTTTCAATTTTTTTAGATAATTTTGGTAAAATTGATCATTTACTTGATTATTTTGAGAAATTTGATGATAATTTATCAAAAAAAACTTTGAATTCTTATTTAAAAAGTGTAAGTAACCCATAATTATGGCTGTACCAAAACGTAAACAAACCCCGTCCAGAACTGGAATGAGAAGAGCTCAAACGATGAAATATTCAACAAAAAATATTGTTGAAGATAAAAAATCAGGAGAGTACAGACTGTCTCATCATTTAGATTTAAAAACTGGTATGTATAAGGGTAGACAAGTTTTAGACCCAAAAGAATAATAGAAAATCTAAAATGACAGATTTGATAAAAATTGCAGTAGATGCAATGGGTGGTGACAACTCACCAAATAAGATTATTGAAGGTATAATACTTAATCATAAATCAAATAATAATTTATTTTATAAGATTTTTGGTGATGAAAATATAATCAGTAAACTTATCAACAACAAAATTAACAAAAATTTTTTTGAAATCATTCACACTACAGATGTAGTTAAAAGCACTGATAGCCCGCTTGAAGGAGCTAAAAGAGGAAAAAATACTAGTATGTGGCTTGCTATTGACAGTGTAAAAAAAAAGGAAGCGGATATTGTGGTATCAGCTGGTAATACAGGCGCTTTATTAGTTATATCTAAACTAAATCTCAAGATGATTGAGAATATTGACAAACCAGCATTATCTGCTCTTTGGCCAAATAAAAAAGGAATGAGTGTTGTGTTGGATTTAGGCGCAAATATTGAATGTAGTTCTAAAAACTTATTAGATTTTTCTATAATGGGTGCTTCTCTCTACACATCTTTGTATCCAGGTGAAAAACCAAATGTAGGCCTATTAAATATAGGATCAGAAGAACTTAAAGGAAATGAAACTATTAAAGAAACGTATCAAACTTTAAATGATAAAAAATCTGAAAATTATAATTTTTCTGGTTATATAGAAGGAAACCATTTAATGGATGGAAATGTAAATGTAATAGTTTCTGATGGCTTTACTGGAAATGTAGCTCTTAAAACTGCAGAAGGAACAGCTAATTTTATTATAAGTGAACTTAAAAAAGCTATGACAGGATCTTTAATCGGAAAAATCTCATCATTATTAAATATTTCAAATTTAAATAGATTTAAAAAACGTCTAGATCCAAGGCTTTATAATGGTGCTATATTTATTGGACTAGATTCTCCAGTAGTTAAAAGTCACGGTGGGACTGATTATATTGGATTTTCAAATTCTTTAGATGTTTGTCATAGAATTGTAAAAGGTAATTTGATAGAAAAGATTAAACAAAATATTTAAATTAATGAGAATAAACTTAACTAAAAAAGACTTAGTTAATTTAGTTTATATGCAACTAGGCTTTTCAAAACAAATTTCAGAAAACCTTATAGAGGATTTTTTATCAACGATTGTCTTAAACATTAAACAAGAAAAGAAATTAAAATTATCTAAATTTGGAACTTTTTCTATAAGAAAAAAAAAATCAAGAATAGGAAGAAATCCAAAAACAAATGAAAATAAAATGATTTCAAGTAGAGATGTAGTGTTATTCAAACCTTCAAAAGAATTCAAAGAATTTGTAAATTTAAAAAATAATGGATAAGTCTGATAGCGCCTACAAAACGATAGGTGAGGTTGCTAGAATATTAAATTTAAAATCTAATAAGAGGGGTGAACTTCCAACACATGTAATTAGATTTTGGGAAACGCAATTTAAGCAAATCAAACCAAAAATCTTAAATTCAAATAGAAGATATTATGATGAAAATTGCATTAATCTTCTTAAAAAAGTTAAATTTCTTCTTAAAGAACAAGGTATGACTATTAATGGCGTTAAAAAGATACTTAATGGAGAGCAATCTTTAGAACTTGACGAAATGGCAAATAATTCTATAAAAGCTGATAATTTAAGAAATAAATTAGTTAAGATTTCTAAAATTGTAAAAAACTTAAAAAATTTAAAATAAAATGGCAAAAAAAACACACATAAAAGTAAGATTGGTCCCAGAATCAAAACCTGATAGTCCTTTCTTTTATTATGTAAAAAAACCTGCGGGTGGAGAAAAAGCAAAAGTTAAACTCTCCGCAAAAAAATACAATCCTTCTACAAGAAAACACGAAACGTTTGTGGAAAAAAAACTACCACCTCATAGCAAGTAATCACTTTTTTTTGAAATTCCGTCTTTCGTAATCAATATAGGACCAAATCATATTCTTCCATATACGATTAGTAATTTTAGGGTCTATTTTAAGCTTTTTAGATTTCCCTTTAATCTTATTTAAAATAAAATTAATCCTTTTTTGATCTACTATTTCTTTTTTAAATTCTTTTAAATTAAGAACTTCTTTGACAAGAGAAGTGCGATACTTAATTAAAGCTAGAAGTTTATTGTCTAACCTATCTAGTTTTGTACGAATTCCCTCTAATTTCTTTTTATTTTTTGGCGACATTTAATTTATTGGATTAATTAATAATTATTATATTTATCTATATATGTACAGTCAGAATAGTCATATAAATTTCCAATTAAAGATCTGGTTACTTATGCTAATCGTACTAGTTATTCTTATAATTTTGGTTGGGGGTTTAACAAGATTAACTGACTCAGGACTATCTATAACAACTTGGGAATTGTTTGTGGGTTTTATTCCGCCCCTAACAAATGATAAATGGATTGATTATTTTGATCTTTATAAAACCATACCAGAATTTAGCAAACAAAATTATAATATGACACTAAGTGAATTTAAAGTAATTTTTTGGTGGGAATGGGCTCATCGTCAATTGGGCAGATTAATTGGATTATCTGTAATTTTACCACTAATATTTTTTTCCATTAAAAATGGATTGTGGATTTTAAAAAAATATGGATTAATTTTTTTATTAGTTTGTTTCCAAGGTTTTATAGGATGGTACATGGTATCTAGTGGTTTGGTAAACAGAGTTGATGTAAGTCATTACAGGTTATCAATTCATTTAATTACAGCTTTTATAATCTTATCAATTATTTTTTGGAATTTTCTCAAATTAACTAAAGTAAAAATTTACAAGATATCAATTAAATTATTTCAGATAAAATTTTTTCTTTTATTATTATTTATCCAATTAATCATAGGTGCATTTGTTTCAGGCATAGATGCCGGAACTGTTTACAACACCTGGCCTTTAATGGGCTCTTCTTATTTTCCTGACGATAGTAAACTTATTGAATTTCTAGATATTTCATTTTTTGACAATCCATCAATAATTCAATTTATTCACAGAAATTTAGCTTATCTAATAGTTGCAATTTACATTTATTTATTAATTTTTGTTATTAAAGAATCAAATAAGATATTTAGAAAACCAATTTTGATTATTGGTTTAAGTTTATTTTTACAAATTATATTAGGAGTAATTACACTTTTATCTGGAGTAAAAATTATATACGCATCTTTACACCAGATAAATTCTATTTTTATAATATTATCAACCTTGTATTTTCTCTACATATCAAAGTACGAAGAAAAAAATTAATTAATTTCTATTTGTTGACATATTAATTCAAAATTAACTAACGGCCTTTAATTTACCTTTTGACGATTTGTCTAAAGCTTGATCCAAGTCATCAATAATGTCATCAATGTGTTCTAAACCAATACACAATCTAACATATCCAGGTGTAACACCAGCAGCTGCCAACTCATCTTGTGTTAGCTGACTGTGTGTAGTTGTTGCCGGATGTATTGCTAAGCTTCTTGCATCACCAATGTTAGCTACATGATAAAACATCTTTAAAGACTCTATAAATCTTTTTCCTGCTTCAATGCCTCCAGCTAGCTCAACACCAACCAAAGCTCCATTTCCACCTTTAAGATATTTTTTAGCTCGACTATTAATCTCATCATTATGTTCAGTAGAATAAATGACTTTTTTTACTGCTTTATGTTTCTTCAAATAATCGACAACTTTAAAGGCATTTTCACAATGTTGTTTCATTCTTAAAGCTACAGTTTCTAGACCCTGTATTACACCAAATGCATTATCAGGAGATAATGCAGATCCAAGATCTCTTAATAATGTCACCCTAGCTCTTACAGCGAAAGAAACATTTGCGCCTGTTAATTCAGGAACTGCTTTGCCCCAAACCACACCACCATAACTGGCATCAGGTTCGTTAAAAAGAGGTTGCCTTTTTGGATCTGCTGTCCAATCAAAATTACCTCCATCAACTAAAGCTCCACCTACAACTGTTCCATGACCAGCTATATATTTGGTTAGTGAATATACTACTACAGCAGCACCATGCTCTAATGGTTTACAAATTACTGGTGCAGCAGTGTTATCTACTATTAACGGTATATTGTATTTCTTTCCAATATCTGACACTTCTTTAATAGGAAACACTCTCAAATAAGGGTTTGGTAATGTCTCTCCATAAAAAGCTCTTGTTTTATCGTCAATAGCTTTTTCAAAGTTCTTTGGATCAGAAGGATCAGCATATCTTACTTCAATACCAAGCTTACTCAAAGTATGTGTGAACAAAGACACTGTGCCTCCGTATAGATCAGTTGAACTAACTATATTATCTCCAGATTGTGCTACGTTTAAAATAGCAAATGTTGAAGCTGTTTGTCCAGATGAGACAGTTAGACTTGCCAAACCACCATCAAGTGCTGCAAGTCTTTTTTCAAGCACATCATTTGTGGGATTCATTATTCTTGTGTAAATGTTACCAAATTCTTTTAAAGCAAATAGATTGGCTGCATGTTCAGTACTATTGAATTGATATGATGTAGTTCTGTAGATTGGAACTGCCACAGCATTAGTAGCAGGGTCACTTCTATAGTCGCCACCATGTATTGCAATAGTTTCTGGATTGTTTCTTTTTGTACTCATTTTTACTCCTTTTTTAGTGCTTTAACTTAATGTAAGGCGCACAATACAGTTCAAATACATACCGAATATGAAAATAAAATTCCTGTTTAGCAGTTATATGCCCGCAATAGGATCAAATCGGCTTGATCTTTTTATCAGATAAGTCTTATATTGCAAGATAAATATCAAATTGACTTTGTGATTAATAATAGTATTAATCCACGCACAATGACAAAATTCGTAAAAAAAGACCAAGTAACATCATCATGGTATGAAATAGATGCTACTAACGCTGTAGTTGGTAGATTAGCAACTGTTATTTCTAAAATTATTAGAGGTAAAAATAAAACTACTTATACGCCTCATATGGATCACGGTGATTTTGTTGTAGTGAAAAATATTGAACAAGCAAAATTTACTGGAAAAAAATTTGAAGATAAAATCTATTATAGACATACTGGTTACCCAGGAGGAATTAAAGAGACTACCCCAGAGAAATTACATGAAAAAAAACCAGGTGAAACATTAAAGCTTGCAGTTAAAAGAATGTTACCAGGCGGTGTGTTGGGAAGAAAACAATTAACTAAATTAAAAATTTATACTGGAAGTGATCACCCTCATTCAGCTCAAAATCCTCAAGTAATTGAATTAGGTAAATTAAATAATAAAAATTTAGTAAGAAATTAATATGGAAAATACTCAAACAACTACCAAAACACCAAAACTTAAATTAGATTTTAAAGATAGCAAGTATGCTACAGGCCGAAGAAAAACTTCAATTGCAAAAGTATGGTTAAAAAAGGGAACTGGTAAAATTTACGTAAATGGGAAACTATTTAACGAATATTTTTCTAGTGAATTTCATCACCTTCAAATAACAAGACCATTTGATATCATTAACCAACCTACAGATTACGACGTGAGATGCAGTGTAAGTGGTGGTGGTCCAACTGGACAGGCTGGAGCTATGGTGCATGGAATTTCTAAAGCTTTAGTTATGTTTGATGAAAATTTAAAAACCACTCTCAAAACTGAAAAACTTACTACTAGAGACTCAAGGGCTGTTGAGAGAAAAAAACCTGGTAGAAGGAAAGCTAGAAGAAGCTTCCAATTCTCTAAAAGATAATTTTTTTTTAATTTTAAACTGCTATAATAAATTATGCCTAAGCTTAATGCATTAGTTGCCGGATCAACTGGTTATATCGGAATTCAATTGATCAAGTTATTGGTTAAACACAAGTATGTTAAAATTAAATATCTTTGTGGAAATAGCTCTGTTGGAAAAAAAATTTCAAGTTACGAAAAATCCTTATCAAATAAGAAATTACCAAAAATTATTAAATTTAATAAAAATCTTTTAAAAGATATTGATGTGGTGTTTACAGCTCTACCTAATGGTGAGGCTCAAGATATATCAAAACATTTAAATGAAAATATAACTTTAATAGATTTAGCTGCTGATTTTAGATTAGAAAAAAGTTCTGATTATCTAAAATGGTATAAGCAAAAACATAGAGCAACAAATTTAATTAAAAAAAGTCTTTATACTCTTCCTGAAATTAATGGAAAAGATTCAAAAAAATATCAAATTATTTCATGCCCTGGTTGTTACCCAACTTCAATATTGCTCCCATTAATACCTTTGCTTAAAAATAAATTGGTAAAAGTTAGAGACATTATTATGGACTCTAAATCTGGATATTCTGGTGCGGGTAGAGGTGTACATAAAAAATATAAAGATAAAAATCTTTATGAATCTTTAAGTGTTTATGGTGTAGGTTTTCACCGTCATAATTCTGAGATCGATCAAATGTTAAAAAAGTTCACTAATAAAGAAATTAATTTTAATTTTACTCCTCATTTAACACCAATGTTTAGAGGAATTCTGAGCACCATTTACATTGATTTGGAAAATGGAGTCACACAATCAAAAGTTATTAAAAAGTTATCTGATTTTTATAAAAAAGAAAATTTTATTAAGATTTTAAAAGCAGATAGCTTAATTAGTACAGACGATGTTATTAATACAAATAATTGCATCATATCAGTTTGTAAATCTAAATATAAAAATAAGATAATTATACTATCTGTTATAGATAATTTAATTAAAGGTGGGGCGGGTCAAGCAATCCAAAATTTAAATATCAAATTTAATTTCCCTTTAAAGACTGCTTTATTATGAGATTATTAATTTTATTATCAATCTTATTATTATCTAATTGTGTACAGAATAATGATTCTAATCTAATTGGAAAAGATTTAATTGATGAAAATAAAAATCAGAAAGATTTATCTTATATGACAAAAACCCTATCATTCTCAACAGAAATGACATTCAATGAATTTCAAATTTATATAGATGAGTATACAAAAAAAAGTAAATATCCAAATATAAACCGATGAAAAATATAATAAATATTGCTGTAGTAGGACTTGGACAAGTTGGAATTTATTTGCTCAATGAATTAAATAATAAAAAAAAAGATATTGAACTTAAAACTGGAAAAAAAATTAATGTTGTTGCTGTTTCAGCTAAAAATATTAAAAAAAAAAGACAGTTTAAGGTTAATAATAAAATTTTTTTTAAAAATCCTTTAGAAATTTTCAATAAAAAAAAAGTTGATATTTTATTTGAAGCTATTGGATTGGCAGACGGGATTTCAAAAAAAGTTGTTGAAACAGCTTTAAAAAAGAAAATTCATGTAATAACTCCAAATAAAGCCTTAATCTCTAAACACGGTAATTACCTGGCTAAAATTGCTGAATTAAATAATGTAAATTTAGAATTTGAAGCTT